>WNGD01000379.1_pt1 | contig 47404 bp, 42 predicted proteins | sample 5400671 | NCBI WGS metagenome assembly WNGD01 (sample SAMN13153369, study PRJNA577476) | soil metagenome | isolation source: 40 cm soil or saprolite under grassland replicate 2 | place: USA:California | collected 2016-06-15 | reverse complement strand
GTCACCATGTCGCTCTCGACCAGCGCGGGAGCCAGCGCATTGGCGGTGATGTTCTGCTTGGCAAGATGTGCGGCGAGCCAGTGCGTGAATCCGATGAGGCCGGCCTTGGACGCCGCATAATGCGGGCCGACGATGCCGCCGATCTGCGCCGCAACCGACGACATGTTCAAGATCCGGCCCCACCCGGCTTCGCGCATGCCGGGCAGCACGGCTTTGGTCACCAGGAACGCGGATTTGAGATTGGTGGCGATCATCTCGTCCCAGTTCTGCTCGTCGATCGCCTCGATCGGCTCGACCCGCGCGATCCCGGCGTTGTTGACCAGGATCGTGACCACGCCGAGCTGCGCTTTGATCTCGGCTATCAACTTCATCACCTCGGTCTGCCGCGAAACATCCGCGCCGATCGCAATGGCTCGCCGGCCGAGCTTGCGAATCTCGTCAACGACCGCGTCCGCCTGCTGGCGATTGTTCCGGTAATTGACTGCGACATCGGCCCCAGCCGCGGCAAGCGCCAAGGCAATGGCCCGGCCGAGCCCTCGGCTCGACCCGGTGACGAGCGCGACCTTATCCATCAGTTCCGCCATGATTTTGGAGCTCCAAGGATTGCAACGTAGAACGAACTAGGCACCTCGTGCCGACGATCAAACGTGCCGCTATTGCACCGGAGCGGCAAGCGCCGCGAAGAGCCGCTTGATTTCCTCTCCGGGCGCGCCGGCGCGCATCACCGCGCCCATGATCGCGATGCCCGCCGCTCCGGCTCGAACGAGCTCCGGTACCTCTTCTGCCCCGATCCCGCCGATGGCCAGGATGGGAACGCCAGCGGCGCCTACGATCGCCGCGATGCCCTGCGCGCCGAGTGCGGGCCCGTAACCCGGCTTGCTCTCGGTTTCATATGCGGGCCCGGCGATCGCATAATCGACGAGCACCGGATCGAGCTTTGCCGCTTCGGCGACGCTGTGGATCGAAATGCCGACGAGACGCTCGCTGCCGAGCAATGCGCGCGCGTGCGCCGCATCGCCTCCGGCCGGCAGGTGCACGCCGTCGAGGCCAGCGGCTTCGGCGAGCGCGGCATCGCCATGGAGCATCAGCCGCGCGCTCAAGTGGCGCGCGATCGGCAGCAGGCTTTTTGCCAGCACAACCTGCTCCTGGGGGCCGAGGTCTTTCTCCCGCACGCTGAACCAGCGGCAGCCGGCGGCGCATGCCGCCTCGACAATGTCCGCGATCGGCGTTCGCGCCTGTCGGCGATCGGTGATCAGCAGCAGCGCGGGGTCGGGCAGCCTCACGTCCCGACGAGACCGAACTGCGGGCTCGACGGCTCGGCGTTCTTCGATTTCGGAATGCGGCCCGAAAGCCGCGCGAGGCGCCCCGCCTCGACCGCCGCCCGCATCGCGGCCGCCATGCCGACCGGGTCGCGCGCCTTGGAGACCGCGGTGTTGAGCAATACCGCCGCGCAGCCGAGCTCCATGGCGAAAGCGGCGTCGGAGGCCGTGCCGATGCCGGCATCGAGCACGACCGGAACCGGCGAGCGCGCGCACAGCAATTCGATCAAATGCGGATTGGAGATGCCGAGCCCCGAGCCGATGGGAGAGCCGAGCGGCATCACCGCGGCGGCACCCGCATCGGCGAGCTTGCGGCAGGCCACCGGGTCTTCGTTGCAATACGGCAGGACCACGAAATTCTTGGCGACCAGCGTCTCGGTCGCGTGCACCAGCTCCTCGACATCCGGATAGAGCAGCTCGCGGTCCCCGATCACCTCGAGCTTGATCCAATGGGTGCCGAGCGCCTCGCGCGCGAGCTCGGCGGTGAGCACGGCGTCCTTGGCGGTCTGGCAGCCCGCGGTGTTGGGCAGGAATTGCACCCGGCCCGCCAGCAAGTCGACGAGGCTCTCCTCCTCGCCGGCAAGGCTGATGCGGCGGATCGAGGCGGTCGCCATCTCGGCACCGCTCGCGGCGAGCGCGTCGAGCAGGATCTGCCGGTTCGGATATCCGGCGGTGCCGAGAAACAGCCGGGAGCGAAACGTTCGGTCTGCGATCTTGAGAATATCGGACATCATGCTCTCACTCACATTTCACCCACCCTGCCGGGCGAGCACGACTTCGATCGTGTCGCCGGCCGCAAGGGTCGCATCGGGCCAATCGGCGCGCGGCACCACCCGGCCGTTCACCGCCACCGCAATCCCCCGCATGTCGGTCGAAATCTCCCTTTCCGCAAGCAGGGCCGCGACGGTGTGCGCGCGCAGCGGCTCGTCCTGGCCGTTGACGCGGATCAAGGGTGTTGCGGCCGATACGTCGGTCATTCCGCAGCCCTCGCCGGCGCCGGGGCAAAACGGTCAAGCCCGAACGGCGCGATCACCGGATCCATCGTGCCGTCGAGCACCAGGCGAGCAATCGCATCGGCCGTGATCGGCGCGAGCAGGATGCCGTTGCGATGATGCCCCGTTGCATAAACCAGCCCCCCCACCGGCCCGTATCCCAGGATCGGCGCATCGTCGCGGCTGCCGGGACGGTGACCGGCCCACATTTCGGCGACCGGCAGCTCCTCGATTGCGGGAAACACCCGCCAAGCCGCTTCGAGCAACGCGAGCACCGCGCCTGCCGTGATCGTCGCGTCGAACCCCTTTTCCTCCACCGTGGCACCCAAGATCAGTCGTCCATCCAATCGAGGCGTCATGTAAACCTTCGGGCCCCATACCACATGGGTGACGAGCGGCGCCGCGGGGTCCATCTGCAAGGCGATCATCTGTCCCTTGACCGGGCGCACCGGCGGCCGCAGTGCCGACGGCAGGCCCTCGATCCCGCGCGACCACGCACCGGCCGCGAGCACGACAGTGTCCCCGCGATGCTCGGTCCCGTCCGCGAGCTCAACCCCGACCGCGCAGCCATCGGTGAGCAGGATACGCCGAACCGGCCGGTGCTCCTGGATATCGACGCCGGCGCTGGCGCAGGCGAGCTTCAATGCGGCGACGAGCTTGCGGTTGTCGACCTGGCCGTCCTCCGGGCTCCATACCGCTCCGGCAATGGAGGCAAGATGCGGCTCGTGCCGCCGCGCTTCCCGGGCGGAAATCCATTCGACCGGAAGCTCGAGCGAATGCTGAAATTCCAGATGATGCTGGATGCGTGCCTGGTCGTCGGCCGTCAGCGCCACGACCAGCGTTCCCTCGCGACGCAGGTCGACCAGCTGGCCGGTCAGCTTTTCCAGTTCCGCGGCAAAATCCGGCCACAGCGCCTGGCTGCGGCGGCCGAGCGCGATCAGCTTCTCCTCCCCGGGCTCGGCCTCGGCGCACACCGCAAGCATGCCCGCGGCAGCATGGCTCGCGCCCGACCCGGCCGCGGCCCGGTCGAACAAGGTGACGGCGGCACCGCGCTGGGCGAGCCGCCAGGCGATCCCAAGCCCGATGACGCCGGCGCCGATGATCAGCGCCGTTGGTGTCTCGGTCGATCGACGATGGACTGTGGCCATCGGCGGCTCCCTACGCTGGCATGACCCAGACAGGTTCGATGGGTTTGATCTCAGCCGCGTTCTGCGGCACCCCAGGCCGTCAGACCCTATAATCGGCTCTCTTGCTCGATCCGGCAAGGCTTTTACGGCCCGCCTTGGTGCCGCGGCGGAATGCCAGGCCCCGCGCCGACGTTCACATCGGCGCGGCCTGCTCCCGCAGCAGCCGCGAAACGAACATACCCACCAGCAGCATGACGGCGCCGCCGAGCGCGAGAGTCGTCACGGCTCCGAAATGGACCAGGCCGAAGCCGTAGAACAAAGGTCCAATCGCCTGGCCCATGAAGAAGAAGAACGAATGCAGCGCCATCGCCGCGCCGCGCGCGCCAGGGGCGATCTCCGTCGCCTGCACCTGGATGCAGCCGTGCAGCATGTAGAACCCGAACCCGATGAACCCGAAGACCGCCATCTCCGCCGGCCACGGAATTCGGACCGCAGCCCCGAGCAGCGCAAGCGCCGCCACGGCTGCCCCGCCCAGCATGAGGCGGTTGGGGCCGAATTTTCCGAGCAGCGCGCGGACCATCAAGGCGTAGGCAACCCCGCCCAAGGCGAACCCGCCCAAAACCAGACCCGCGATCGAAGCTCTCGCTTCGCCTCGGTCGAGCAGAAGGAGCGCCACGTAGGGGAACAGGCCCAGGATCGCCACGCCTTCCAGAAACACCGCGGCGTAGCAGACCCGCGCCCGCGGGTTGGCGAAGATCGTACGGAACAGGCCGGGGACGGCATGGACGTCGAGGTGGGCTCCCATCGGCTTCTCTTGCCCGGCAAAACCGAATCTCGAGGCAATGAACGCGGCGCCGCCGCAGCAGCCGATCACGACGAATACGCCGCGCCATCCGATCAGGTCGGCAACGGCGCCGGCAAGCGAAGCGCCGAGGAAATTTCCGGAGATCACCACGGCCAAATACCGGCCGAGCGCGATCTGTCGTTCCGCCACTGGAACGAGATCGCCGACGATGGCGAGCGAGACCGGGAATATTCCACCGGCAGCAATGCCGGCGAGGATCCGCGAAGCGAGCAGAACCGGGAAGCTCGTCGCTGTGGCGCCGATCGCGGCCGTCGCGATCAGGACGACAAGGCACGACGTCATGATCCGGGTCTTGCCGAACGCGTCGGCCAGCGGCCCGAGGATCGGTTGGATCAGTGCAAATGGCAGCGCGAAGGCCGTCGACAGCAGCGCCACCGTCTCGGGCGCGACGCCGAGATCGCTGGCGATCGGCGGGATGATCGGATCGATCGCGCGGCTGAACAGGGAGGTCGCAAAGGCCACCGTGCTCACCCCGGCCAGAACGCGGCGAGCGTTGCGGCGCGCCAATTCGAGCGGGGTGTCGACGGCTTGCATTCGGTCAGGGTCTCGGCGATGCGGCCGTCCGTGGATCAGGCTCGCATGTCACCGAACCGACGCCTTGGCCAGCCGGTCGAACTCCATCAACGTGCGAACAAGTTCCGGCAAATCCTTGAGCGGTATCATATTAGGGCCGTCCGAGGGGGCCCGGTCAGGATCCTCATGGGTCTCGATGAAGATCCCCGCAACCCCAACGGCCACGGCCGCCCGGGCCAGCACCGGCACGAACTCGCGCTCGCCGCCCGAAGCCGCGCCTTGGCCCCCCGGCTGCTGCACCGAATGGGTGGCATCGAAGATCACCGGCGCACCCGTTCGCTTCAGGATCGGCAAGGCGCGAAAATCGGAGACGAGCGTGTTGTAGCCGAACGAAACCCCGCGCTCGGTGACGAGCACGTTGCGATTCCCCGCCCCGATGATTTTCGCCACCACGTTGGCCATGTCCCAGGGCGCGAGAAACTGGCCCTTCTTGACATTGATCGGCCGCCCGGTCTTCGCCGCCGCGACGAGGAGGTCGGTTTGCCGGCACAGAAATGCTGGGATCTGCAGGATGTCGACCGCCTTGGCCGCGTACGCGCATTGGGCCGGCTCGTGCACATCGGTGAGCACGGGAATGCCGAACTTGTCTCGGATCTCGGCGAAGATCGGCAGCGCCGCCTCGAGCCCGAGGCCGCGCGCACTCCTCGGGCCGGTGCGGTTCGCCTTGTCGAACGAAGTCTTGTAGACGAGCGCGATCCCGAGCTTTTGCGCGATTTCCTTCAGTGCCGATGCTGTTTCGATCGCGTGGCCGCGGCTCTCCAGCGCGCATGGACCCGCGATGAGCGCGAGCGGGAGGGCATTGCCGAACCGCACGTCCCCGATCGTCACGACGGCATTCGGCTTGGGCTCGATGGTCGCCTCGATGCGCATCGCCGGGACCATGCGTTGCCGGCGGGTTGCGGTCAACGCCGCGCCGGCACCCGGGCGATTACACCAGCCGGCTCTGCTCGACCGCCGCCTCGACGAACGAGGAGAACAGCGGATGCGGCGCGAACGGCCGGGATTTCAGCTCGGGATGGAACTGCACGCCGATGAACCAGGGATGGTCCTGGTACTCGATGATCTCCGGCAAGATGCCGTCGGGCGACATGCCCGAGAACCGCATGCCGTGCTGCTCGAGCCGGCCCTTGTAGTTGGTGTTGACCTCGTAGCGGTGGCGGTGGCGCTCGGAAATCTCGGTCGCTCCGTAGATCGCGGCGACGTGGCTCCCCGGCTGCAGCCGCGCCGGATAGGCGCCGAGCCGCATGGTGCCGCCGAGATCGCCGTCCGCGCGGCGCTTCTCGAGCGCATTGCCCCTGAGCCATTCCGTCATCAGGCCGACAACCGGCGCGGAAGTCGGGCCGAACTCGGTCGAATTCGCTTCCTCGATCCCGCATAGATTCCGTGCCGCCTCGACCACCGCCATCTGCATGCCGAAGCAGATGCCGAAATAGGGTACCCGGCGCTCGCGCGCGAATTGCGCCGCGCGGATCTTGCCCTCGGCGCCGCGCTGTCCGAAGCCGCCGGGCACCAAAATGCCGTTGACGTGCTCGAGGAACGGTGCCGGGTCTTCGCGCTCGAACACTTCGCTTTCGATCCAGTCGAGATTGACCTTGACCTTGTTGGCGATGCCGCCGTGGGAGAGCGCCTCGATCAGCGACTTATAGGCGTCCTTGAGGCCGGTATATTTGCCCACCACCGCGATCGTGACCGCGCCTTCCGGATTGCGGACGCGCTCGTTGATGAGCCGCCAGCGGTCCAACTCGGGGGTTTGCGTTGGGACGATGCCGAACGCATCGAGCAGCTCAGAATCCAGGCCCTCCGCATGATAGGCCTCCGGCACCGCGTAGATATTGTCGACGTCGCGCGCCTCGATCACCGCGCTTTCGCGCACGTTGCAGAACAGCGAGAGCTTGCGCCGCTCGTCCCGCGGGATTCCTCGATCGGTCCGGCACAGCAGGATGTCCGGCTGGATGCCGATCGAGCGCAGCTCCTTGACGGAATGCTGGGTCGGCTTGGTCTTCAGCTCGCCGGAGCTCGGGATGAACGGCAACAAGGTGAGGTGGATATAGATCGCATGGCGGCGCGGCAGCTCGTTGCCGAGCTGGCGGATCGCCTCGAGAAACGGCAGCCCCTCGATGTCGCCCACGGTGCCGCCGATCTCGACCAGGACGAAATCGAACCCCTCGTTGCCCTCGAGAACGAATTCCTTGATGGCGTTGGTGACGTGGGGGATGACCTGAATGGTCGCGCCCAGATAGTCCCCGCGGCGTTCCTTGGCGAGGATCTCCTGATAGATGCGGCCGGTGGTGATGTTGTCCTGGCGGGTCGCGGGACGGCCGGTGAAACGCTCGTAATGGCCGAGATCGAGATCGGTCTCCGCGCCGTCGTCGGTGACGAAGACCTCGCCGTGCTGGTAAGGCGACATCGTGCCGGGATCGACGTTGAGATAGGGGTCGAGCTTGCGCAAGCGCACGCGATAACCGCGCGCCTGCAGCAGCGCGCCGAGCGCCGCCGATGCCAAACCTTTCCCGAGGGAGGAGACCACGCCGCCGGTGATGAACACGTACCGCGCCATGGGGCTCAACCTTTAACCCGCTACCCTCGATTCGCCGAGTCCCATTTGCTCGAAAGCCGGAGGGCCGGAACCCCGGCCCTCTGGATATCCCCGCTATTTCGATTGCGGCACCTGCGGCCCGGCCGGCGCCGGCGCGGCCGGCGCGGCGGGAGTGGGCGGCTGGCCTTGCTGCCCCGACGGCTGGCCTTGTTGGCGCAGCGTGTCGAGAACGCCGCGCCCGCCCGGCGCAAGCGGCTGCGGAACCCCGGCGGGAGCGGGATTCGTCCCTTCCAGGATCGAATGCGGCTTGCGGTCCCAGCCGGCGAGGATCGAGAGCACCAGGCTGGTGGCGAAGAACACGGCCGCAAGGGTCGCGGTGGTGCGGGTCAATACGTTGGCGCTGCCACGGCTGGTCAAGAACCCGCCGGTATTGCCCATGCCGAGCCCTCCGCCTTCGGACCGCTGCAACAGGACGACGCCGGTCATGGCCAGCACGACCATGAGGTGGATCACGATAATGACGGTCTGCATCCGCGAATCTCGATCAAAGCCGGAATACCGGCCGCGCCCCGCCGGGTTCCGAAGTCCCGCATATAGGAAGTCGCGGCTCTCTACACGATCCCCCGCGGGATGGCTACCCCGCGAACTCGCATCTGCCTCGGCGAGATCGGGACGTGCTGCGACGCCGGCGACCAAGGTTATTCGGCAGCGCTTCGAGCCGGCAACAGCTTCAGTCCGGCGACTAATCCATTGAGATAGGAATTGCGATCGCCGCCGCGCACCCGACCCTGAAGACCCAGGACCTCGACCCCTACCAATTCGCCGTCAGCGTCGAAATCGAGGAGAATACCATCGGCAATTTCCTCGGTCCGCTCTACCGACCTTGCCGCCACTCGAACATAAGCCGCATCGGCTTGTTCATCGATCTCGATTTCGGTCGCTGGATCGGTCATTTGCCAAGCCTGCCTGATCGGTCAGTGTGCAGCATGATCAAAGAATGCGGTAATCACCGAAACGCCACCTTGGGCCATCGCCGAGTATACCACGCGCAGGACACGGCCATTGGCCTCCGGCACCCGTTTGTATGCCCGGGTTAGTCCAGGGTCTGTCGGATCAGGGATTTCCCGATCGGGATCCCTGATTGCCCGCTCAACCCATTCCGTCCGTATGTTTCGCTCGGACAGCCGCCGAATCGCGTGCCTTGTAAATAGGATCGGTATTGGCCCCGCCTCATGCATACGCCGTCGCGATGGCCAGAAAATCCTCGGCTTTCAGGCTGGCGCCGCCGACGAGCGCGCCGTCGACGCCCCCGACCGCGAGCAACTCGCGGGCGTTGTCCGGCTTGACCGACCCGCCGTACAGCACCCGCATTTCCTCGCTGGGACGACCGAACCGCGTCGCCAGTCGCTCGCGGATCATGCCGTGAACCTCCTCGATATCGGTTGCGGTCGGGGTCAGGCCGGTGCCGATGGCCCACACCGGCTCATAGGCGATCACGAGATGGTCGGGCTGCGCCCGATCCGGCACCGAGCCTGCAAGCTGCCGCTCGACGACCGCGAGGGTTTGACCGGCGGCGCGTTCCGCCTGGGTCTCCCCGATGCAGACAATCGCAACGAGCCCGGCCCGGCTGGCGGCCAGTGCCTTCCCGCGCACATCCGCATCGGTTTCGCGGTGATAGGTCCGGCGTTCCGAATGGCCGACGATCACCGCGCGCGCGCCGGCATCCGCCAGCATCTCCGCGGAGATATCCCCGGTATGGGCGCCCGATGGTTCGGCATGGCAATCCTGGCCGCCGATGGCGACGCGCGAGCCTTCGGCCGCCGCGGCAAACGCCGCGATCAGGGTCGCCGGCGGGCAGACCATCAGGTCGACGTCGCCTCGCACCCGGGTGCATCCGCGCAGGATCCCTTCGAACTGCGCGACGGAAGCCTTCAGGCCGTGCATCTTCCAATTGCCCGCGACGAGCGGACGCCGGCTCGGCATCTGCGTTTCCCTTTCTCGGCCCGCTTAGGCGAAATCCTGCGAGCGCTTAGCAGAGCGCCAAGCTGCGCGGAAGAGTCCTGGCGGGCCGGTTGCGGGCCGCCACCGCGATCCTTATGATGCGCCGCCTCGCGGGACCGGCCCTTGCGGCCGACCGCTCTCACCCGATCGCAGGATCATGCTCCGAGGTATACACAAAGCCTCCGGCCATTGGCTCGGCAAGCTGGTCATGGCCGGCATGTTCGGGTTTTTGGCGCTCAGCTTCGCGGTCTGGGGCATCGGCGACATTTTTCGCGGCTTCGGCCGGTCGAGCCTCGCCAAGGTCGGCTCGACGGAGATCGGCATCGAGCAGTTCCGGCACGCCTACAACGAGCACCTACAGCAGCTCGGCCGCAGGCTCGGCCGGCCCATCACCGCGGATCAGGCGCGCGCGCTCGGCCTCGAGCGGCAGCTGCTCGGTCGGCTCATGACGGAAGCCTCCCTGGACGAGCGGGCGCGCCAGCTCGGGCTCAATCTCTCCGATGCGGAGATTGCCCGCGAGATTACCGCAGATACGAACTTTCTCGGACCGACCGGGCAGTTCGACCCGTTTCGGTTCCAGCAAATGATCCGGACCGCCGGCTTCACCGAGGCCCGTTATGCGGCCGAGCAGCGACGCGTCGCGCTTCGCCGTGAGATCGCCGATACGGTGAGCGGCGGTCTCGCCGCGCCGAAAACCTTGGCGGATGCCGTCAATCGCTATCAGAACGAGCAGCGCACCATCGATTATGTCGTGCTCGATCGCGCCCAGGCCGGCGATATCGCCGCGCCCACCCCGGAAGTGATCGGCAAATATTACGATGAGCACAAAGCCCAATTCCGCGCGCCCGAATATCGCAAGGTCGCGATCCTGACACTGTCCGCCCAGGATATGGCCCGGACCGTCGAAGTCTCGGAAACCGATGCGCGCCGCTATTACGAGGATCACCGCGACCACTACGGAACTCCGGAAAAACGCCGGGTCGAGCAGATCGTCTTCCCCAATGCCGAGGAGGCGCGAGCCGCGGCGGATCGCATCGGCAAGGGCTTGAGCTTCGCGGATCTCGTCGCGGAGCGCGGCTTGAAACCGCAGGACGTGGATCTCGGCCTCGTCACCAAATCCGAGTTGCTCGACCACGCCGTCGCCGACGCCGCGTTCGCGGTTCCCGATGGAGGCGTCAGCGCGCCGGTTGCCGGACGCTTCGGCACGGTGCTGGTGCACGTCACCAAGATCGAGGCGGGACACGCGCGCCCCTACGAAGAGGTCGCGGCCGAGATCAAGCAGCAGGTCGCGGTGGACCGAGCCCGCCCGCAGCTGCTCGATCTGCGCGACAAGATCGAAGATGACCGCGCCGCCGGGCTGCACCTCGACGAGATCGCCCAAAAGTACAAGCTGACCGCCCGCAACTTCGAGACCGACCGCTCCGGCCGGGGGCCGGATGCCGCGCCGATCAAGGACCTGCCTTCCGGCGTCGACGTGATTTCGGCCGGGTTCGGCTCCGACGTCGGCGTCGACAACGAAGCGCTGCAGCTTCCGGGCGGCGGCTTCGTTTGGTACGACGTCGCCGCGATTATCGCTTCGCGCGACCGCAGCCTCGACGAAGTCAAGCAACAGGTCGAGGCCCGCTGGCGCGACGACCAGGTTGCCCAGCGCCTGGCGGCCAAGGCCTCCGAGCTCATCGACAAGCTCAAGAGCGGCGCGCCGCTTGCGGAGCTTGCCGCGCAATCCGGACTCAAGGCCGAAAGCCTATGGGGCCTCAAGCGCGGCAATGCATCGGGGCCGCTGTCCATCGGCGCCGTCGACGCGGTGTTTCAGACCCCCAAGGACGCGCCCGGCATCGCCCAGGGGCAGAGCTCCGCCGAGCGCATCGTGTTTCGCGTGACCGAGATCAAGGTGCCGACCTTCGATCCGGCATCGGCGGAAGCAAAGCGTTACGGGGACGCGCTGCGCCAGTCGGTGGCGGACGACCTGTTCGGCCAGTATATCGCGCAGCTCGAAACCAATCTCGGCGTGACCATCAATGAGGATGCGTTGCGCCGGTTCGCCGGCGGCGAGCCGGACTACTGAGCCGAGCGCATGCAGATCGAGCCCGCCGAGCAGGCTTTTGCCGAACGCTATGCGGCGGGCGAGGCCCAGGTCGTGTGGACGACGCTGGTCGCGGACCTCGAAACGCCGGTCTCGGCCTTCCTCAAGGTGGCCGGCGGCCGGCCGATGAGCTTCCTGCTGGAATCGGTCGAAGGCGGCGTGACGCGCGGGCGCTATTCGATCATCGGTCTCGATCCGGACCTGGTCTGGCGCGCCAATGGCGCCGGGGCCGAGATCAACCGCGCCGCACGGTCCAATCCCAACAATTTCGCTCCCTGTTCCGAAGCGCCGCTCGCTTCCTTGCGCGCCCTGCTGGCCGAGAGCCGCATCGAATTACCCGAGAGGCTGCCGCCCATGGCCGCCGGCCTATTCGGCTATCTCGGCTACGACATGGTGCGGCTGATGGAGGAGCTTCCTCCGCCGAAGCCGGACCCGATCGGCATTCCCGACGCAATCCTCATCCGCCCGGGCCTGGTCATCGTGTTCGATACGGTCGAGGACACGCTCACCATCGTCGCGCCGGTGCGGTCGGAGCCCGGAATCCCCGCGAAGCTCGCGCTTGATCGCGCCGTCGATCGGCTCTCGGCCGTGATCGATGATCTCGACCGGCCGCTCGACAAGGAAGCCTCGGACGGCGATGCCGGCGCGCTCCACGTCGTTCCAAGCTCGAACACCACGCCGGAACAGTTCGAGGCGACGGTGCGGCGGGCGAAGGAGTACATTTTCGCGGGCGACATCTTTCAGGTGGTGCTTTCGCAGCGCTTCGAGGCGCCGTTCGCGCTGCCGCCGCTTGCGCTCTACCGCGCGCTGCGTCGCGTCAACCCCGCGCCGTTTCTCTATTACCTCGACTACGGCGGCTTCGCCGTCGCCGGTTCGAGCCCGGAAATCCTGGTGCGCGTGCGCGACGGCAGCGTGACCGTCCGCCCGATCGCCGGCACGCGGCCGCGCGGCTCGACCCCGCACGAGGACAAGGCGCTCGAGGAGGAGCTTCTCGCCGATCCCAAGGAGCGGGCCGAGCATCTCATGCTGCTCGACCTCGGGCGCAACGACGTCGGCCGCGTCGCCGCGATCGGCACGGTGCGGGTCACCGACCAGTTCTACATCGAGCGCTACAGCCAGGTGATGCACATCGTCTCCAACGTCGAGGGCAGGCTCGATCAACGCCGCGACGCGCTCGATGCGCTCGCCGCCGGGTTCCCGGCCGGCACCGTCTCCGGCGCGCCAAAAGTGCGGGCGATGGAGATCATCGACGAGCTGGAGCGGGAGAAGCGCGGGATCTACGCCGGGTGCGTCGGTTATTTCTCGGCGAGCGGCGAAATGGACACCTGCATCGTGCTGCGCACCGCGCTGGTGAAAGACGGCATGATGTACGTGCAGGCCGGGGCCGGAATCGTCGCGGATTCCGATCCTGCCTTCGAGCAGCAGGAATGCGTCGCCAAGGCCAAGGCGCTGTTCCGCGCCGCCGAAGAAGCCCGCCGCTTCGCCAGCGCGGCGAAGCGCGGGCAATAGCCGAGGCTCGGCGCTTCGTTGCTCGCGATCTCTACGCCGCGTGTTCGATCTCGTAGGGCCGAACCAGAAGATCCGCCGGAATTTTCCAGGCTTCGCTGATCTTGTGGATCATATCGACCGTGAGCGCGCGCCGGCGCGAGAATCTCGGACGCCCGCGAGCGCGAACCCAGAAGCTCGGCCAACTCGGCTTGGCTATGCCCAAGTTCGTCGATCGCATATTGCAGTGTGTCGATCGGATCGAAACTCACATCGCCTTCGATCGGCCACCACCTCGCCTCGTAGCTCTCGACCAGTGCGACCAGCACTTCGAGCTTGTCCCCCTTTTCGGTGCCCTCCGGTGCGCGCCAACAGGCATCGATCTCGGCGAGCGCCGTGCGGTGATCCTGGTCGTTGCGGATGGGCCGGATGTGCATGAGAGATCCTATCAATAGCGAGACACGGTCAAAGGATCGCCACGAATGGATTTGCTGCCAGCAATCGAGGCGATCGCGAGGCTGCGGGCGATCGCTCAAGCCGCCTGCGGGACGTAATGTAGGACCAGGAGCTCCGATCGCGGACATGGCGCGATCGCATAGGCGCGGCCCTGGTCGTCCGTGAACTCCACGAGCGCGGTCCTGTCGTCGAGCAACTCCACAACCGTACCGACCTGCCCGCGCGCAAGGTGCTCCGGCGAACGATCGGCGAGCAGCGCCACCACGTCGAGAACGGAAGGACCTTCGCCCTCCCTTGCTTCTTTTCCCGTCATTACAGCACCCAGCACGTAACAAACCGAGGTGAAATCTCTCCGGTTCGCAAAATCCATACCGTTCTTACCACAACACGTTTTCCCTGTCGCGCGACAGCTACATCGATACGCCAGCGGCTTCCAAAAGCATCCCTCGCAAGTTCGATCGCCTCGCTATCGCGCACGGCACCGAGCAGAACCTCGCGCAGCCACGGCGCATCCGTCCGGCGGATGCCAAGGGCTTCCAGAAATAGCCGCGCTTTGTGCCGGCCACGTGGATGTTCCGGATTGAGACAATAATCCTCGATTTTGCGGAGATCGATGATCACCCGATCGCTATGCGGCAGATGGGACATACGAATCCGGCCGATCGTTCCCTCGGCCTTGCCTGAGGGGCAGGACCATACGTCTTTACTCCGACGGCGCGCGGGTCGTCATCATATCGAGCAGCGGCCTGGCGCCCGTTGGATAAATACCCCAAAAGCTCGGATGGGCGAATTTTGCGCCGTTGCCGCCGGTCTCGCGGCGTGTCGACGCCGCCTTGACCAGCCGACCCCCGGCAACTAAGACCCGGGCACGCGAGGCGGCAAATGATCGTGCTCATCGACAATTACGACAGTTTTACCTTCAACCTCGTCCATTACCTCGGCGGACTGGGGGCGGAGGTCGTCGTCCACCGCAACGACAAGCTCGCGAGCGCCGACGTGCTCGCGGCCGATCCGGACGCGATCGTGCTCTCGCCGGGTCCCTGCACGCCCAACGAGGCGGGAATCTGCCTCGATCTGATCGAGCAGGCTTCCGAGAGCATTCCCATTCTCGGCGTCTGCCTCGGGCATCAGGCCATCGGCCAGGCGTTCGGCGGCAGGATCGTGCGCGCGCCGATCCCCGTCCACGGCAAGCTTTCCGAGATCCGGCATCGCGGCAGCGGCGTGTTCCGCGGCATCAATGCGCCGTTCCAGGCGACGCGCTACCACTCGCTCGTGGTCGACCGCGCCAGCATGCCGGACGAGCTGGCGTTGACGGCGGAGACCGACGATCGTCTCGTCATGGGCGTTTCGCACGCGCGGCTGCCGGTCCACGGCGTGCAGTTCCACCCGGAAAGCATCGCCTCGGAGCACGGGCATTTGATCCTGAAGAATTTCCTCGAGCTCGCCGCCGCGTGGAACGCCGAGACCGGCCGGCGGCCGGCCGCGCATTAGCGGGGCGCGCGGGCCATGGACGAGCTCAAGGCGCTCATCGCCAAGGTCGCGAGCGGCGCCGCGCTCACGCTAGAGGAATCCGCGCAAGCCTTCGACCGCATGATGTCGGGCGAAGCCACGCCCTCGCAGATGGGCGGATTGCTGATGGCGCTCCGCGTACGCGGCGAAACCGTGGACGAGATCACCGGCGCGGTCCGCACCATGCGCTCGAAGATGCTCCTCGTCGAGGCTCCCGCCGATGCCATCGACGTGGTGGGCACCGGCGGTGACGCGTCCGGCTCGTTCAACATTTCGACTTGCGCCGCCTTCATCGTCGCCGGCGCCGGCGTTCCGGTCGCCAAGCACGGCAACCGCGCACTCTCCTCGCGCTGCGGCGCCGCCGACGTGCTCGCCGCGCTCGGCGTGCGCATCGAACTCCCCCCGGACGCGATCTCGCGGTGCATCCGCGAGGCCGGCATCGGCTTCATGTTCGCGCCCGCGCACCATCCGGCGATGAAGCATGTCGGCCCGACCCGGGTCGAGCTCGGCACCCGCACCATCTTCAATCTGCTCGGGCCGCTGTCCAACCCGGCGCGGGTCAAGCGGCAGATGGTCGGGGTGTTCTCGCGGCAATGGGTCGAGCCGATCGCGCACGTGCTGAAGAATCTCGGCTCGGAACGCGCGATCGTCGTGCACGGCTCCGACGGTCTCGACGAGATCACGACGGCCGGCCCCACGCGGGTCGCCTCGTTCGAGAACGGCACGGTGCGCGCCTTCGACATCGCGCCGGAGGATTTCGGCTTCGCCAAGGTCAAACCGGAAGCGCTGCGCGGCGGCGATGCCGACGAAAACGCCGCGGCGCTGCTCGACGTGCTCAAGGGCCGCAAAGGCCCGTTCCGCGACGTTGCGCTCCTGAACGCCGCGGCGGCGCTCCTGGTCGCCGGCCGCGCCCACGATCTCGAAGGCGGCATCCTGCTCGCGAAAAAATCCGTCGATTCCGGCGAAGCCGAGGGCAGGCTCGACCGCCTGCTCGCCGTTTCCAACGCTTGACCCATGGCCGACGTGCTCGAGAGGATCGAAGCCTACAAGCGCGAGGAGATCGCCGCGGCCAAGCGCGCCCGGCCGCTCGCCGTGCTGCGCGAAGCGGCCGCTGGCGCGTCGCCGCCGCGCGGATTCCTGGGTGCCATCGAGCGCCGCCGCGCGCGGGGCGAATCCGCGCTGATCGCCGAGATCAAGAAGGCGAGCCCGTCGAAAGGGCTGATCCGCGCCGATTTCGATCCGCCGGCGCTGGCGCGCGCCTATGAGGCGGGCGGCGCGACCTGCCTCTCGGTGCTCACCGACGCGCCCTCGTTTCAGGGCGAACCCGAGCACCTCACCGCCGCGCGCGCGGCCGGCTCGCTGCCGGTGCTGCGCAAGGACTTCCTCTACGATCCCTATCAGGTCGTCGAGGCGCGCGCGCTGGGCGCGGACTGCATCCTGATCATTATGGCCGCGGTCGATGATGCGGCCGCGCGCGAGCTCGAACAGGCGGCGTCCGATCTCGGGATGGACGTGCTGGTCGAGATCCATGACGAAGCGGAGCTCGATCGCGCGCTTTCCCTGCGGTCGCGCCTGATCGGCATCAACAACCGCGATCTCAAGACCTTCGTGACGAGCCTCGCCACCACGGAGCGGCTGGCGCCGCGGATTCCCCGGGACCGGGTCGTGGTCGCCGAAAGCGGCCTCAACACGCCGGACGATCTTGCCCGGCTCGCCGCGCTGGGTATTTCGACGTTTCTCGTCGGCGAAAGCCTGATGCGGCAGGCCGACGTGACGGCGGCAACGCGCGCGCTGCTGGCCTCGCAACAGGCGCGCTCCGCGCCGGCGGCCGAGTGACGTGGCACGCAAGCCGAAACTTTCCCATCTCGGCACCCGCGGCGAAGCCCGCATGGTCGACGTGTCCGAAAAAACCTCGACCGAGCGCGTCGCCGTCGCCGAAGGCCGCGTGGTGATGCTGCCCAAGACGCTCGACGCGGTGCTCAAGGGCGACGCCCGGAAGGGCGACGTGCTGGGCGCGGCGCGCATTGCCGGCATTCTCGCCGCCAAGCGTACCCATGAGCTGATCCCGCTCTGCCATCCGCTCCCGCTCACCAAGGTCGAGGTCGAGATCAAGCCCGACCGCGACCTACCCGGCCTCATCGTCCGCGCCACCACCAAGGTGATCGGACGAACCGGCGTGGAGATGGAGGCGCTGACCGCTGTCACGATCGCCTGTCTCACGATCTACGACATGGCCAAGGCGCTCGAACGCGGCATGCGCATCGAGGCGATCCGGCTCCTCGAGAAGCGCGGCGGCAAGTCGGGCCTCTACCAGGCGGCCGAGGACTAAAGATGGCGCTTCTCTCGGTCGAGGAGGCGCTCTCCCGCGTGCTCGACGGGATCGAGGCGCTGCCGTCCGAGACCGTGCCGATCGCCGAGGCGAGCGCACGCGTGCTCGCCGCCGACCTCGCGGCCCTGCGGTCGCAGCCGCCGGCGGCGGTCTCCGCGATGGACGGCTATGCGGTCCGCGCCGCGGACGTGGCCGGCGGCCGTGCCGAACTGAAACTGATCGGCGAGGTCGCGGCCGGACGGCCGTTTGCCGGCAGCGTCGGCCCCGGCGAGGCCGCCCGCATCTTCACCGGCGGAATGGTGCCGCCCGGGGCCGATGCCGTTATCGTGCAGGAAGAAACCGAGCGCCGTGGCGATGTCGTCCTCATCAAAGGCTCGGCACAGCCGGGAAAGCACATCCGCCGCGAGGCGCTCGATTTCGCCCGCGGCCAGGTGCTGCTGCGCCAGGGCCGGCGGCTTTCGGCCCGGGACATTGCGCTCGCGGCCGCCATGAATCATGCGGAAATTCCGGTGCGCCGCCGCCCCAGGGTCGCGGTTCTCGCGACCGGGGACGAGCTGGTGCGGCCCGGAACCACGCCCGGCCCCGGCCAGATCGTCAGCGCGAACGGCCTGACGCTGAGCGCGTTCGCGCGAGCGGAGGGCGCCGAGGCCCGCGATTTCGGCATCGTCCCCGACCGGATCGAACCCACGGTCGCGGCGCTCGAGCGCATGCGCGGCTGGGCCGCCGATGTGCTGGTCACGACCGGCGGCGCGTCCGTCGGCGAGCATGATCTGGTGCAGCGCGCGCTCACCGCGCAGGGCATGGTGCTCGCGTTCTGGAAGGTCGCGGTGCGGCCGGGGCGGCCGATGATGCACGGGCGCATCGGGCACACCCGGGTGCTCGGCCTGCCCGGCAACCCGGTTTCGGCCTACGTGTGCGCCTTCCTCTTTCTCACTCCCCTGCTCCGGCGTCTGATGGGACGGCCCGATCTTTCGCCTCCGACCGAATCGGCCGTGCTGGGGCGCGAGCTCGCGGCGAACGACGAGCGCGCCGATTATCTGCGCGCCAAGCTCGAGCGGCGGCCCGACGGCAGTTTCGTGGCGACCGCGTTTGCGCTCCAGGACAGCTCGATGCTCGCGCCGTTGGCGGAGGCCGATTGTTTAATCATTCGTGAGCCTTACGCGCCCGCCGCGCCGGCCGGCAGCCGCTGCGCCATCGTTAAGCTCGGGTTGTGAGCCATCCTTAAGCCCCGGCTTTGCGCATCCTTCGAGTTCTTCACGTGAAATTAAATGGTTGCGGAACACATAAGGAACATATAGCGTCCGTTCATGCTTTGTTTCGGACGGGCGTAACCGAGGCTCAACCAAAGCGAGCGGGGCACCGATGCTGACGCGCAAGCAACTGGAACTGCTGCGGTTCATTCACGAGCGGCTCAAGGAGAGCGGCGTTCCCCCCTCCTTCGACGAGATGAAGGACGCGCTCGATCTGCGCTCGAAGTCCGGCATTCACCGGCTGATCACCGCGCTCGAGGAGCGCGGCTTCATCCGGCGCCTGCCCAACCGGGCGCGCGCGGTCGAAGTGATCCGGCTGCCGGATTCGGTCGCCCACGGGGTGGCCGGCCGCAGCCGCGGGTTCACCCCCAACGTCATCCAGGGCAACCTCGGGCGGGTGCGCGCCAATTCCGAGGACGAAGGCGGCCGCCCGGTCGCGGTTCCGGTCATGGGCCGCATCGCCGCCGGCACGCCGATCGAGGCGATCCAGAACCGCAGCCACACCATCAACATGCCGGCCGACCTGCTCTCGACCGGGGATCATTTCGCGCTGGAAGTGCGCGGCGATTCCATGATCGATGCCGGCATCCTCGACGGCGACATCGCGCTGCTCCGCCGCACCGAGGTCGCCGACACCGGCGACATCGTCGTCGCCCTGATCGACGAGGAGGAGGCGACGCTCAAGCGCTTCCGCCGCCGCGGCGCCTCGATCGCGCTCGAGCCCGCCAACTCCAGCCACGAGGTGCGCATCCTGCCTCCAAATCGCGTGAAGATTCAGGGCAAGCTGGTCGGGCTGTTCCGGCGATATTGAGGATGCCACCCGTTCCAGCGGGAATAACGGCGTATTCGGCGTTGGATAAACGGGGTTAGACGATGGCTTGCGCACCGAGACCGGGTAAGACTCCCATCCGATTCTCCTTGTCCCCACACGCTCTGTCGTCTCAGCGGAGCGGGACATTCAAGCTTGGCTTCGCTGAAGGCGATGGTGACCTACTTCAGCCGTGCTTTCCCTCGGAGACCGGAAATATGGGCCAAAGGCAAACTACGGCCGCCGAAGACCTCAAAAGGTTTGCCGCCTCCCATCAATTCGCGACGATCCTCGCCGATCCTCCATGGCGGTTCGTCAACCGTACTGGGAAGATGGCTCCTGAGCATCGACGCCTATCTCGGTACGGGACAATGAGCGCCGATGAAATAGCAGCTCTTCCGGTTTCCCAGGTAGCTGCCCCAACGGCTCACCTTTATCTTTGGGTACCAAACGCATTGCTGCCTGAGGGCTTAAAAGTGATGGAGGCCTGGGGCTTTCAGTACAAGACAAATATCGTCTGGCACAAGCTGAGAAAGGACGGCGGCTCTGACGGCAGGGGCGTCGGCTTTTACTTTCGAAATGTAACCGAGCTCGTACTGTTTGGAATCCGTGGCAAAAACGCGAGAACACTTGCGCCTGGACGTCGTCAAGTCAATTATGTCGGAAGCAGAAAACGCGAGCACTCAAGGAAACCGGACGAACAATATGAGATTATAGAAGCGTGTAGCCCTCCCCCTTATGTCGAATTATTCGCGAGAGGAAAACGAGAAGGTTGGGCTGTTTGGGGCCAACAAGCGAATGAGAGATATAAGCCGACTTGGGCGACGTACGGCTATAATTCTGCTTCAGTGATTTGACTCTGCGGACGGACTGTCAGGCTCCTCGTCTTTGCAAAGGCGAATAGATCATATGCCAAACTCCGACTGACCTTCGTCTGCTCAAAATTAACAGTAGCGAAGATGTACGCCTATCTGAAATGTCCGAAATTATGTAGCAGTCTCACCTAGCCCGCCTGGAACGGCCCACAGGCGGGGAGGTCGGTATCCATGCCGAGGGCTGCGAAGCTTTGGGGTGATGCCAAAGGCCAAAACGGGACAACCGCCGCTACGGCCGGCGCTCATCCGCGGCAACAGCTTGTTCATGTGCGTCGTTGACCCGCCTTCATGCCCATATTTGTCAACGACCCTGCCCTCGGTCTCTACGCCCGCCTTGTTGAGCGGCTTTCCTAGGCTGACGAAATATGGCACCAAGGAAACATCGCGCGTGACAAGCACGCCAACGCTGATTCTGCCGTAATCGAAAAAGGCCCGGAACGCGGCCAAATCACGATCAAATGTTTGGTCCTTTGCGTTCCACTCCAGGTCAAAGGCGACCTTGCCTTTGACGTAGTCAATCTTGTGGGTATCGATTGAAACCGTCTTTTTGTCCACTACTTGCTCTGCCCGCAGTTTGGATTCCACCCAGCCTCGCGGGCGGAGCTGATCGGAAATGGTCTTGGGAATTTCGCTTTCATTGCCGCCCGGCATCCGGACCTGAAGGTTCGTGAAGCGAAACGCGAGTAGAGCGTGGCAAATCTCGTCGAACTCGGACGGAAATTCGTGAGCCAGAATCGCGGCGGCGTGTCGATATTCATAGGTCTGGTAAAGGTCCAACAAATTGGTAGGAAAGTACTTTGGGTTGGGCCTAACCACCAAACCTAAATCGGCAACAAGTCGCTGTTCGGCTTCCTCGCCCTTGGGTGGTTCCGGCATCAGTTGCGGCGGGTCGTCGTCCATTGCCTGAGACGACGGCATTTTCCGCCGGAACGCAAGTGGTGGCAGTCCCTTTCGTTTGCGAGTTATACCGTGTGTTTTCCGGTCGGGCCAGTAATCCGGATTGGCTTGCTCACCCCAAACGGTCCACCCGGGCCGAGTTCCGCGCGCGGACAATTTCCAGAGGTGGCCCGGCGAGCATGCCTCGCTACGGACCTTATCCGGGCGCCTGCGGCCCGAAAGCCCCGGCAGTCCATAATAGTTTCAATCCCCGGGCTCGAGGTCCTCGGAACGCGGAGTGGCGTCGCGCTTGCTGGCGGGCTTTGCTGGCGAGGGTTGCGCATCGGCTCCGGCCGCCGCCGGCGGGCTGGCCGCCGGGGCTTCCGCCGCATTGCGCGGCGCCCACGGCCGGTCGTAGCCGTCGGGCCGCGCGGGCGTGATCTCCCAGATATTGCCGATGCGGCGAAGGGCCAGCGCTCCCGTCCGCGCCCGCAGCGTGCGGTCGATCACCTGGGCGGCGCACTCGGGCGGCGCGCGGTGCGCCGTGACGATGAGCCCCGCGAGGCGGCAATCGTCTTCGTACGCTTCCGCCGCCGTCGCCAAGCTCACGATCGTGCCGTCGGCAAGCCGCGCGATGCAGCCGATCTCGTCGCAAGACACACCCTGCGCGAGGCCCGGGTCGCCCGAAGTGCGCGGATCGGCGTCGGCGGCAAGCCACTCGCGCACGGCGAAGCTGTCGCCGCCCTTTTTGATGATCGAAAAATTGCCGCCCGCGGTCCTGACCCCGACGAGGTCCGCGCCCTGCGCCACCAGCACGTCGGGAAGCGGCGTGCGCACCGCCCACACAATTCCAAGCGCGAGGATGAGCGCGCCGATCCAGCGCAGCGGGGTTCGCAGCAGGCAGACCACGAGCATCCCGGCAGTGATGACGAGGAGCGCCCCGGTGCCGAATGCGGTCACGCGGCCGACCGCGCCCGGGAGACTCGCGACCCACAGCGCAACGTCGATCATCCATTGCAGGCCGTCGCCCATCAGCCGCCAGAAGAAATCGTCGAAGCCGAACGGCATGGCGAGAAGCGCCAGCATGCCGGCCGGCATCACCCAGGCGGACACCACTGGCATCGCCAGCAGATTGGCCAGCACGCCGTAAGGCGCCATGCGGTGGAAATGGAACGCCGCATAGGGCGTGGTGGCGAGGCCGGCGAGCAGCGAGGCGAAGATGAGGCTCAAGATCTCGCGCACGCCCCACAGCGCGATGCGCGCGCCGAACGAGGTGTCCGCATTCGGCCTGGCGAACGGCAGCCCGTGGCGATAGCCGGCAACGAGCGCGAGCGTCGCCGCAAACGACATCTGGAAGCTCGGATGCACCACCGCTTCCGGCGCCAGCAGCAGCACCGCGATCGCGGCGATCGCGAGCGTGCGGAAGGTCACGGCGGTCCGGTCGACCAGCACCGCGAGCAGCACGATTCCGATCATGTAATAGCTGCGCTGCGTCGCGACTTCCGCGCCGGACAGCAGCAGATAGAACGTGGCCGCCGCGAGTGCGCCGAGTGCTGCCCATTTCTTGATCGGATGCCGGGCCGCCAGTCCCGGGATCAGCGCCAGCAGCGCGCGGATGACGAAGAACACCACGCCCGCGACCACCGCCATGTGGTAGCCGGAGATCGACAGCACGTGGGCGAGGCTCGAAATATACATCGCGTCGTTGACCGGCCCGGAGATCGCATCGCGGGTTCCGGTCAAGAGCGCCGAAGCGATCGCGGCCTTGTCGCCCGGCAGCGCCGCGCGGATGTGCTGGTCGATGCCGTCGCGCATGCCCTGGATGAACGCGGCGTATCGCACCCAGAACGCCGGGCGCGCTTTCGGCTCCGTCGCCTTGATGTCGCCGCTGACGAAGCCGGTGGCACCGATGCCCTGGAAGTAGAGATCGCGGGAGAAATCGTAGCTGCCGGGTTTGAGCGGCGCGAGCGGCGGATTGAGCCTCGCTTTCAGCTCGACGAACTGACCGACGGTCGGCGCCGTGCCCTTGCGCACGGAGAGGCGAACGCGGCCAGGCGATTCCGCCAGCCGCCGGCCTTCGATCTGGTGGACCCGGATCACGATGCGGTCGGTGCGCTCGCGGGATTCGCGCACCTCGACCCAGCCGGTGATCGTCGCGCTCGGCACGAAATGGCGCAGCACCGGATGGGCGATCCAATCGGTTCTGACCGTCGCGGTCGCAAAGCCGGCGGCGGCGGCGGCCAATCCCAGAACGACCGGAAGCCCGACCGGTCTTGCGCGCCACGCGATGGTGGCGCCGGCGAGCGCGCCTAAGAGGAGGATCGGAGCCCACAGCAGCGGCTCGCGCGGCGCGGTGAAATAGACGACGATGCCGGCCCCGAACGCGACCGGCAGCCAGGGAACGAGCCGGCCCGGGCCGACCTCGGCGAGCGCCCAATGGTAGACGCGGTCGCGCAGCTCGCCGGCGAAGCCGGCAATGCGCCAAGGCTCCGGCCGCCGCGCTCCTGCCGCGGCCGGCCAAGTCCGAGCCCGTGCCCTGCCCCGCTCCGTCATCGCGGCGTCCCAACATTCGCCGGCCGATGAAGGCCAAGCGAACCGCCCCGCGCACCCCGTCAGAGAGGTGCGCCGTGGTGTCTCCGCCGCGCTCCCATGCTACACGAGCCCGCCGCCCGGTGCGCGAGAAACCAGCGCAATTGTGATGGGTCGGGAGGGGTCAGATGACGAGGATCTTATTGGTGCAGGGCTGTGCGGCCATAAGATCGGGCCGGCGCGCTCGGCCGCTCCCGACAGCTATCCACCGCCGCTCACCTTGGCCCACGTGTCGCGCAGCCCGACGGTGCGGTTGAACACCGGCCTGCCCGGCCGCGAGTCCGCGTCGCGCACGAAATAGCCCTGCCGCTCGAACTGCACCGGATCGGCGAGATCGTCCGCGGCGAGCGCCGGCTCGAGCTTGGCGTCGGCGAGCACTTCCACCGAATTCGGATTGAGATCGGCGGCGAAGTCCGAGGCGCTCGGATCCGGCTTCGTGAACAGCGGATTGTAGAGCCGCACTTCGGCCGGGACGGCATCCGCGGCCGATACCCAGTGCATCGTCGCCTTGACCTTGCGACCGTCGAGCGCGTTGCCGCCCTTGGTGGCCGGATCATAGGTGCAGCGCAGCTCGACCGGCTCGCCGGCGGCGTTCTTCATCACGTCGCGGCAGGTGACGAAATAGGCGTAGCGCAGGCGCACCTCGGCGCCCGGCGAGAGGCGAAAGAACTTTTTCGGAGGCTGCTCCATGAAGTCGTCCCGCTCGATGTAGAGCTCGCGCCCGAACCGGATCCGCCGCGTGCCCGCGGCCTGCTCGTCCGGATGGTTGATGGCCTCGAGCTCCTCGCTTTGCTCTTGCGGATAGTTCTCGACAACGATTTTGAGCGGCCGCAGCACCGCCATCCGCCGCAGCGCGGTCCGATTGAGAACCTCGCGCACGGAATGCTCGAACATCGCCACGTCGACGACGCTGTTCGCCTTGGCGACCCCGATCCGCTTCACGAAATCGCGGATGGCGGCCGGCGGCACGCCGCGGCGGCGCAGGCCGGCGATCGTCGGCATCCGCGGATCGTCCCAGCCGGCCACGTGGCCGCCGCGCACGAGCTCGGTGAGCACGCGCTTCGACAGCAGCATGTATGTCATGTTGAGCCGCGCGAATTCGTACTGCCGCGGCCGCGACGGAACCGGCAGGTTCTCGAGGAACCAGTCGTAAAGCGGCCGATGGTCCTCGAACTCCAGCGTGCAGATCGAATGGGTGACGCCTTCGATCGCGTCGGACTGGCCGTGCGCGAAGTCGTAGCTCGGGTAGATATGCCATTTCGTTCCGGTGCGAGGATGCGGCGCGTTGAGGATGCGGTAGAGCGCCGGGTCGCGTAGGTTGATGTTGCCCGCCGCCATGTCGATCTTCGCCCGCAGCACGCGCGCACCGTTCGGGAATTCGCCCGCGCGCATCCGGCGAAACAGGTCGAGGTTCTCCGCCACGCTACGATCGCGGAACGGGCTGTTCCGGCCGGGCTCGGTCAGGGTGCCCCGGTTCGCCCGCATCTCGTCCTGCGGCTGGTCGTCGACATAGGCCTTTCCGTCGCGGATCAGGCATTCCGCCCATTCGTAGAGCTGCTCGAAATAATCGGACGCGTGGTAGAGGTGCTTGCCCCAGTCGTAGCCGAGCCAGCGGACGTCGCGCTCGATCGCGTCGATATATTCCCGCTCCTCCTTGGTCGGATTGGTGTCGTCGAACCGCAGATGGCAGCGGCCGCCGAACTCTTCGGCGATGCCGAAATTGAGCGCGATGGACTTGGCGTGGCCGACGTGCAGGTAGCCGTTCGGCTCCGGCGGGAACCGGGTCACGATCTGGGTGTGCCGCTTCGCGGCGAGATCGGCGGCGACGATGTCGCGGATGAAATCGCGTCCAGCTTCCGTGAAGGTTTCGTTCGCCGTCATGCCGATCCCTGCTGTGCTGCGCCGTGGCGGCGCCTATCTGCCAGTTTCACGGCCGCGCGTCGAGACGGCCCGCCTTTATTGCGCTCGCGCGTCTTTGCCGGTGTTGAGAGCCGTGGTACATCGCCCGACGTCGTCGTTGCCCGCCGCCGGTCCTGCCCGTCCACATGAGCGAAACCGTCGTCACCCGCTTCGCGCCCTCCCCGACCGGCTTCCTGCACATCGGCGGCGCGCGCACGGCGCTGTTCAATTGGCTCTATGCGCGCGGACGCGGCGGCAAGATGCTGCTGCGCATCGAGGATACCGACCGCGAGCGCTCGACCGAGGCCGCGGTCGCGGCGATCCTCGACGGGCTGTCCTGGCTCGGCCTCGACTGGGACGGCGAGGCGATCTCGCAATTCTCCCGCGCCGCGCGCCACCGCGAGGTCGCGGAAGCGCTGCTTGCCGCCGGCAAAGCCTATTACTGTTACGCGAGTGCCGAGGAGCTCGCAGAAATGCGCGAAGCCGCGCGGCGCGAAGGACGCGCGAAGCTCTACGACGGCCGCTGGCGCGACCGCGATCCGAAAGAGGCGCCGCCCGGCGTCAAGCCGGTCATCCGCCTCAAGGCGCCGACCGAGGGCGAGACCATCATCGAGGATCAGGTCCAGGGTCGCGTGGTCTGGCAGAACCAGGACCTCGACGACCTGGTGCTGCTGCGATCCGACCAGACCCCGACCTACATGCTCGCGGTCGTGGTCGACGACCACGACATGGACGTGACTCACGTCATCCGCGGCGACGATCACCTCACCAACGCTGCGCGGCAGAAGCAGATCTACGATGCCCTGGGCTGGCCGGTGCCGGCCATGGCGCACATCCCGCTCATCCACGGACCCGACGGCGCCAAGCTCTCCAAGCGCCACGGCGCGCTCGGGATCGATGCCTATCGGGCCATGGGCTATCTGCCGGCCGCCATGCGCAATTACCTCGTCCGGCTCGGCTGGAGCCACGGCGACCAGGAGATGTTTTCGACCGAGGAGATGATCGCGGCGTTCGAGCTGGCGCAGATCGGCCGCTCGCCGGCGCGGTTCGATTTTGCCAAGCTCGAAAACCTCAACGGCCATTACATGCGCCAGACGCCCGACGCCGAGCTCCTCGCCGAGATCGAGCGCGTCCTGCCGCATATTGCCGGCGGCGAGGAGCTTGCCGCCAAGCTCACCCCGGAACTGCGGCAAAAGCTGCTCGACGCGATGCCGGGCCTGAAAGAGCGCGCCAAGACCCTGGTCGAGCTCGTCGATTCCGCTCGCTACCTCCATGCCGAGCGGCCGATCAAGCTCGAGGACAAGGCGGCGGCGCTGCTCACGCCCGACGCTCGGGCCATGATCGCCGGGCTCCTGCCGGTGCTCGAAAGCCTCGATCCGTGGACCCAGGAGCACCTGGAGCAGGCGGTGCGCAGCTTTGGCGAACAACGCGGCCTGAAACTCGGAAGCGTCGCCCAGCCGCTGCGCGCGGCGCTCACCGGGCGGACGACCTCACCGGGCATCTTCGACGTGCTCCGCGTGCTCGGCAAGGTCGAGAGCCTGGCGCGCTTGCGCGACCAGGCCGTGCAGGCGGTCGGTGCCTGATTTTTGATCGACGGCGGCACTTGCCCGCGGCGCCGACGCACCTTGCGGCACTGCAGCGAAAAGGTTACCTAAACCCCAGGCCCGCGGATGACGGGCCCGGCAGGTTTTGACGCAAACTTTCGCCACGCTGCGCGGTTGTCAGCCTGCGCCATCTTCATTTCGAGGGCTCCAGCATGGACGCGATCGCGGACGCCAAGGCCAAGGCCGCCACGGGCACCAACACCAACGCCGCAACGCTGAACGTCGGCGACAAGAGCTGGACCTTCCCGGTCTACGACGGGACGATCGGGCCGTCGGTGGTGGACATCGCCAAGCTCTACAACACCGCCGGCATGTTCACCTACGATCCGGGGTTTACCTCGACCGCCAGCTGCGAGTCGAAGATCACCTATATCGACGGCGACGAGGGAATTCTGCTCTATCGCGGCTATCCGATCGAGCAGCTGGCCGAGCACGGCGACTTTCTCGAGACCTGTTATCTGCTGCTGTACGGCGAGCTGCCGACCGCCGCCCAGAAAAGCGATTTCGATTATCGCGTGACGCGCCACACCATGGTGCACGAGCAGATGAGCCGGTTCTTCCAGGGCTACCGGCGCGACGCGCATCCGATGGCGGTGATGGTGGGCAGCGTCGGGGCGCTCTCGGCGTTCTATCACGATTCCACCGACATCTCCGACCCGCACCAGCGCATGGTCGCCTCGATCCGCATGATCGCCAAGATGCCGACGATCGCCGCGATGGCGTACAAATATTCGATCGGTCAGCCGTTCATCTATCCCAAGAACGACCTCGACTTTGCCACGAATTTCCTGCGGATGTGCTTCGCGGTGCCGTGCGAGGACTACAGGCCGAATCCGGTGCTGGCGCGCGCGATGGACCGCATCTTCATCCTGCACGCCGACCACGAGCAGAACGCCTCGACCTCGACGGTACGGCTGGCGGGCTCGTCCGGGGCCAATCCGTTCGCCTGCATCGCGGCCGGCATTGCCTGCCTGTGGGGACCCGCGCACGGCGGCGCCAACGAGGCGGCGCTGAAGATGCTCGCCGAGATCGGCTCGGTCGACCGCATTCCGGAGTACATCAAGCGCGCCAAGGACAAGAACGATCCGTTCCGCCTCATGGGCTTCGGGCACCGGGTCTACAAGCATTATGATCCGCGCGCCAAGATCATGCAGAAGACCTGCTACGAGGTGCTCAACGAGCTCGGCTACAAGGGCGATCCGCTGCTCGAAGTCGCGCTCGAGCTCGAGCGCATCGCGCTCCACGACGAATATTTCCTCGACAAGAAGCTCTATCCCAACGTCGACTTCTATTCGGGCATCACGCTCAAGGCGATGGGCTTCCCGACCACCATGTTCACGGTGCTGTTCGCGCTCGCCCGTACCGTCGGCTGGATCGCGCAGTGGAAGGAGATGATCGAGGACCCGCACCAGAAGATCGGGCGCCCCCGCCAGCTCTATACCGGCGCGACGCGGCGCGACTATCTGCCGATCTCGCGGCGGAATAATCGCTGAATCGTCGACGTCGATTTCACGTCCGAGCGGGTGTTCGGAAAATCGAGCCCGCAAGCAGCTTGATGCTGCATAAAAATCTAAGGGCCGTGGATTCCTTTCCGCATTATTCGATCACTTCGTCGGCAATAGCGAGCACGCCCGGCGGAATGGTCAGGCCGAGCGCGCTGGCGGTCTTGAGGTTGATGACCAGCTCGAACTTGGTCGGACGCGCGACCGGCAGGTCGGCGGGCTTGTCGCCCTTGAGAATCCGGCCGGTGTAGATGCCAGCGAGGCGATAGGCTTCCGTCAGGCTGGCTCCATAGCTCATCAGGCCGCCGGCCGCGACGAAATGACCATACTGGTAGATCGCAGGCACCCTATGGCGTGCGGCCAAGGCCGCGAGTTGTTCCCGCCGCGTAGTGAAGAAGTTGCCGGTGCCGACGATGAGCGCGCCGGCTCGCAGTTGGACCAAACTCGCGAACGCCGTATCGATCTCGGCTTCGGTGCTGGCGTTCAGGATATGGATTTGCAGCCCGAGCGCGCGCGCTGCCTCCTGCATGTCGCTCGATTGGGTCTCGGCTCTGGGATCTTTCTGGTTCACGAGCAGGCCGATGATCTTGGCTGTGGGTATCAAATCGTGCAGCAGGCCCAGTCGCTTCGGCACCAACTCGGAGTTCAGCTGGGTTACGCCGGTGACGTTGCGACCCGGTTGATTCAGGCTGGCTACGAGGCCGAGCGTGACCGGATCACCGGCGGTCTCGAAGACGATGGGAATGACAGCGGTCGCAGCTTTCGCTGCGAGGGCGGCGGGTGTGCCAGCCGCGGCGATCACGGTCACCTTTAGCCGCACCAAATCGGCCGCCAGTCCCGGAAGTCGGTCGTAGTGATCCTCCGCCCAGCGGTATTCGATGGTGATATTCTGGTGCTCGATGTAGCCAGTTTCACGTAAGCCTTGCCGAAATGCATCTGTGTTCCGAAGCGCGGGTTCGCCGCGCGTGCCGCCATTGATGAGGCCGATCACGGGCATCGCCGGCTGCTGCGCGCGCGCGACGAGCGGCCACGCCGCGGCACCGCCCACCAGTGCGATGAACTCCCGCCGCCTCATCGATGGCCTCGTCGGCGCCCAGCGGATCATGGTGCCTTGTATCCGAATTACCCGGCTCAGAATACCGCACTCCGGGCTGGTTTCATGCCTGGCGCGAAGCCGATCTCTTCCAGAGCGGACGGGACGGGAAGCCGGAGCATCATGAATTTCGAGACGACTGTCAGTGGGATGCGCAGTCCGGCGAGCTTGACCTAGCGCAGCTCGCGGCGCGCGGCGGCGAGCACGATTTCCGCGGCTCTGCGGCTCGGCTGCGCGGTTGCGATCTCCATGATTTGATCGAGCCGGGCGAAGGCCTCGAGCTGGCGCCGGCGCTCCGGCCCGTCGCAGAGCAGCGGAAAGAGCGCGGCGGCGAGCCGCTCCGGAACGCACGCGTCTTGCAGCAATTCCGGCACGATGTTTTCGCCGAGCACGAGGTTGGCGAGGATCACCGAGGGCACCCGGATCAGCCGCCGCGCGATTGCCGCCTCCCAGCCTGCGACGCGGTAGGCCGCCACAGTGGGTACCGCGGCGAGCGCGAGCTCGAGCGTGACCGTCCCCGATGCGGCGAGCGCCGCGCGCGCGACGCGAAACGCCCGCAGCTTCTCTTCCGGATCCACGATCACGCGCGGTGCAACGGGCCAATCTACCGTCGCGTTTCTCACCTCTTGCAAGACCGCAGCGATGCTCGGCAGCATGAGCTCGATATTGCCGGCCCGGTGCCGCACCAACTCGAGCGCCGCTCCAAACGGACCGAGCAGGCGACGGATTTCCGCGGGCCTCGACCCCGGCAGCACCAGCACGATCGGCGGATCGGCTTGGCGTCGCGAAACCTCCGCAGCGTCGGGGCGCAAGGCTTTCACCTGCTCGGCGAGCGGATGCCCGACATAGGTGGTGGGCGGGCCGCCGAGCTTGCGATGCACGGCCGGCTCGAACGGCAAGATCGCAAGCACGTGGTCGACATAGGCCCGCATCGCGCGCGCGCGCCCCGGGCGCCAGGCCCACACCGAGGGCGAAACGTAATCGACGATGGGGATCGAGGGCGCGGCGGCGCGCACGCGCCGGGCCACCCGATGGGTGAAATCCGGGCTGTCGATGATGACGAGGACATCCGGTCGCGCGGCGATGATCGCTGCCGCGGTCTGCCGGATCCGCCGCAGGATCATGGCAAGCCGCCTCGGGATCGAGGCGAGGCCTATGATGGTCAGCTCTTCGATCGGGAACAGGCTCTCGAGCCCGGCGGCCGCCATGGCTCCCCCGCCGACGCCGGCAAACGACAGCGCGCCGGAATGCTGCCGGGCGAGCGCGTCCATCAGCGCCGCACCCAGGCGATCGCCGGATTCCTCTGCCGCGACGAGAAAGACCGCGAGCCGCCCGGCCGGCGGCACCTGGCCGGCAATTGCGCCGGTCATTGCCGCTGCGGGTCGGGGACGCCGACCACGAAAATCTTGCCCCGATCGGCCGCGGTGGCGACGACCTCGGGTTCCGCCATGATGGTTCCTCCGGCAACCACGGCAAGGCCGGCAAGGCCCGCACGAATGACGCCGGCGACCGTCTGCGGCCCGATCGAGGGAAGGTCGAAGCGGCGGTCCTGGCCTACTTTCGGCGCCTTGACGAGAACGCCCACCCCGACCGGATAGCGGATCCGGCCGAGCCTTCTGAGATCGGCCACGCGGGAGAGCATGGCGTCGGTGCCTTCCGCCGCTTCGACAGCGAGCACGTGACCGGCGGCGACGACCGCCGCCTGGCCGATGTCGAACGGGCCCATGGCGGCCAGCACAGCAAGCCCCGTGGCGATATCGGCTTGGTCGCGCTCGCTCGGCGCACGCTTGCCCATCGCGCCCTCGCGGACCAGGATCTCGGGCGCGACTTCGTGGGCGCCGAGCAGCCGAAATCCGTGCTCCTCGAAGATCCGGCCGATGCCGGACAGCAGGCGATCATCGCCGCCGCGATAAAGCCGGACGATCCGCGGCAACAGGCGCAGGGTCTGCCAGTCGAGCCGGATCTCATGGAGCGAAGGTCTGGTCAGGTTGCCGATGAACACCACGTCGCGGCAGCGCTCGGCGCTTGCCAGACGGCACATGCGACCGAATTGCCCCAGCGCGATCCAATGATGCGGGTAGCGCTCGACCGCCGCCGGATCGCCAAAACCCCGGAGCGGGAACAGAACCGCACGCCGTCCGTGGCGGAGCACGGCATCGGCCACGGCGAACGGCAGCGACCCGCCCCCGCAGATGATCGCCAGGGGGTCGTCCGTCGCACTGGGTTGCGGATGGCTGTCGGGCATCGACGCGTCAACCCCGGTAACCGCCGCCCGGATGACAGAGCGGGCGGCTGCCCCCTTCGCGCACGAACGCAAGGATCGCCGCCACCGCGGGATCCGCTCCCAATTCCGCTTCGACGAGGTCGATGCGGCTCGCGAAGGTGCCCTCGCCGAAGAACAGCATCCGATAGGCCTTGCGCACGGCGTGAATCGAATCGCGCGAAAACTTCCGCCGCTTCATTCCAATCACGTTCAATCCCGCCAATTGCCCGACCGACCCGATGACGAACCCGAACGGAATGATGTCGGCACGCACTCCGGTCAGCCCGGCGATCATGGCATGGGAGCCGATGCGGCTGAACTGATGCACGGCCGAGAGCCCGCCGATGAAGACGTGATCCCCGACGATGCAATGGCCGCCCAAGGTGGCGCCGTTGGCGAACATTACCTCGCGGCCGACGCGGCAATCATGACCGACGTGGCTGTTGGCCATGTAGAACCCGCGCTCGCCGACCTCGGTGACGCCGCCGCCGTCCTCGGTGCCGATGTTCATGGTCACGCTCTCGCGAATGTCGCACTGACGGCCGACGACGAGCCGCGTCGGCCCGCCGCGGTAACGGATCGACTGCGGCGGCGTGCCGAGCGAGACGAAGGGGTAGATCGTCGTTCCAGCGCCCAGGGAGGTATGGCCGGTGACGTGGACGTGTGCCAGCAGCCGGCATCCCGGTCCGATCGTGACGTGCGGGCCGACGATGCAATAGGGCCCGATCTCGACGTCTTCGGCGATCTCGGCGGCACGCTCGACGCAAGCCGTTGGATGAATGCTCGGCATCCGGCGGTCACGGCTCGGCGATCATCGCGCCGAGCTCGGCTTCGCACGCGATCTGACCATCCACTTTGGCCTCGCCGCGAAACCACCACATGTTCCGGCGCCTGGCGAGGCGGTGCATGTGGTACTCGACGCGATTGCCCGGAATCACCGGCCGGCGGAATTTCGCCTTGTCGATGGTGATGAAGTACACCGATTGCGGCGGCCGATCTCGCTTGAGCGACAATGCGCAGATGGCGCCTGCGCTTTGCGCCATGCCTTCGAGCAGCAGCACGGCCGGCATCACCGGTCGGCCGGGAAAATGTCCCTGGAAGAACGGCTCGTTGACAGTGACGTTCTTGATCCCGACGCAGGATTCATCGCCGCGGATCCGCTCGATGCGATCCACCAGCAGGAACGGATAGCGGTGCGGAAGCAACTCCAGGATCTGCTGGATGTCCAGCGCGTCGGCCGGCGTCGATGTCGTCATGTCGCGGCCTTTCAGGACTCGTCCGGTTGCGTTTGCTGCCGGCCGGAGCCGCGCTTGCCGGCGCGCAACGCCATCTGCTCCAGCAATTTCATCTCGCGGAACCAGATTCTCGCGGGCTTCGCCGGAATTCCGCCCCAGCGCGCGCCCGGCGGCACGTCGTCATTGACGATGCTGGTTGCGGCAATCTGCGCGCCCTCCCCGATCCGGACGTGATTGTTGATGCCCACGCGCGCCCCGAGCACGACGAAATCGCCGATCGTCACGCTCCCCGAGATGCCGGTCTGGGCCACCAGGATGCAATGGCGGCCGATCACGACATTGTGGCCGACCTGAACCAGATTGTCGATTTTGGTGCCCTCGCCGATGATCGTGTCGCGATTGGCGCCGCGGTCGATCGTGGTCCCCGCCCCGATCTCGACGTGGTCCTGCAGGATGACGCGGCCGACTTGCGGCACTTTGAGATGGCCGCCGGCACCCGTCACATAACCGAACCCGTCCTGTCCGATGCGGCATCCCGGATGAATGACGACGCGATCGCCGATCAGCGCATGCATGAGCGAGGATCCCGCGCCGATCGTGCAGTCGCGGCCGATGCGCACGGCGGGCCCGACGACGGCGCCCGCCTGGAGCACGGTTCCCGCCCCGATCTCGGCGCGCGGCCCGACGATGGCCGCGGGATCGACGGTCACTCCCTGCTCGAGCCGCGCCGAAGGATGCACGTGGGCGCCCGGCGCCGTGCCGCTCGCTTCGAACAGCGAGGACGGACGGATCGCCTGGGGATAGAGCGCGCGCGCCGCCTCGACGAAAGCCCGATACGGCTGCGGCGCGACCAGCACGGCGACATGCGGCGGGGCGCGCTCGGCAAAGCGGGCCGATACGAGGCAGATGCCCGCATGGGTCGAGCCGAGCTGGTCGGCGTAGCGGGGACTGTCGAGGAAGGCGAGATCGGCGGGCCCGGCCCGATCGAGCGGCGCGACATCGCTGACGCGGCGGTCGAGCGGCGCGCCGGGCCGCGGCGAAGCCCCGGTGAGCTCCGCGATCTCCCGCAAGGTGAGGCCGGATGCCGGCCGGAAGAACAGCGGATCGCTCATGCGCCCTGCCCCTTGGCCGGGCTCGCCCAGCTCAGAATTTCGTCCCGCCGCCGAAGCGGAACGCCTGGGTCACGTCGTATTTTTCCTTGGTCAGTGCAATGGCGTAATCGATGCGGAGCGGGCCGAACGGCGAGTCCCAGATCAGGCCGACCCCGACCGAGGAGCGCGGCGTATTCGACTCGGCAGGTCCGGTGCAATTGGTCGGGTCCCCGCCGCGCCCGCACAGCGTGTTCGGGAAGATCGGCGGAGTGAAGGTCTTCGGGCCGCCGTAAGTCCACACGTTGCCGACGTCGGCGAAGGCAGCGGCCTTCAGTCCGATATCCTTGGGCAGGTTCGGGATCGGCGACTGCACCTCCACGCTGGCGCCCCAGAAATTCTTGCCGCCGACGTTGTCATGGGTGGTTCCCACGGTCAGATCGCGCGGCCCGAACCCGTTGGGCGCGAAGCCGCGCACCAGCCACGGCCCGCCGAAATACGAGTCGAAGATGCGCACGCTTTGGCCGCCCCACGGGGTCACGTTCCCGGCCTGGGCGCGGCCCACCGCCACCACGTCGCCGAACAGGTTGTAATAATACCGCGCCTCGCCGCTGGTCTTGAGGAAATCGACGTCGCCGCCGAGGCCGGCAAAATCCTGCTTGAACTCCATCAGCAATCCGCTGCTCGGGTTGCGGATATTGTCGAGCGCGTTGTAGGTCAGCGAATAGCCGATCTGCGACACCCAGACCGGGCCGCGCAGCAGCGTCTGCTTGATGGCGCTGGAGACCTCGCCGTTGGCCTCGCAGGTTGCCAAGAATGCCAGTCGTGCGGGATCGTCCGGCGCCGCGTTGACGATAAGTGGATTCGTCGTGTCGCAGTCCGTCAGCCGCGGATCGACCGTGATCTTCTGGTGGTAGATGTTGTAGCGCAGCTGCAGCGCCAGATCTTCCCGCAGCGCCGACCCGAGGCGGAACCCGGTCCCGTAGGTCTCGCTGCCGTAGGACTGATACGGGCTCTTCAAGTTCTGCTGGGCGAACAGGTCGATGCCGGCGTTGAGCCGATAGCCGAGGAAATACGGCTCGGCATAGGAGACCGAGAAGCCCCGCGAATACTGGCCGATGGTGGCCGCCGCCTTGGCGTATTGGCCTTGCCCGAGCAGATTGCGTTCGCCGACGCTGACCTCGGCGAGCCAGCCTTGCGCGGTCGAATACCCGCCCGACACCGAGAATTCCCCGGTCGGCTGCTCCTCGACCTCGACGTTGATGACCACGCGATCGGGCGCCGATCCGGGCTCGTTGCTCAGCTTCACGTTCTTGAAATATCCGAGACCCTTCAGCCGCCGTTCGGCGCGATCGACCAGCACTTTGTTGTAGGCGTCGCCTTCGGCGATCTCGAACTCGCGGCGGATGACGTAGTCGCGCGTCCGGCTGTTGCCGCGGATGTTGATGCGCTCGATGTACGCCCGCGCTCCCTCGTCGACCACGAACGTCACGTTGATGAGATGCGTCGCGGGATCCCGGTCGCCGCGCGGGCGCACCTGGGCGAAGGCGTAGCCGCGCTTCGACATCTCGATCGTCATGTTCTCGCTGGTCTTCTCCACCGCTTCGACGTTGTACACGCCGCCGGCTCTAGCCCTCAGCACCGCGCGCAGGCTGGCGGCATCCACGTCGCGCACGTTCGAGAGGATATCGACGGCGCCGAAATGGTAGAGGTCGCCTTCCTCGATCGTGAAGGTGATGACGAAGCCTTTTCGGGTCGGATCGTACTCCGAGACCGCGGAGACGACCTGCACGTCGGCGAAGCCCTTGCTCAAATAGAACCGGCGCAGCAGATCGCGATCCGCCTCGACGCGATCCGCATCGTAGATGTCGGTGCTCTTGAGAAAGCTGAACAGCCCGCTCTCGGTGGTCTTGACCACGTCCTTGAGCCGGGTGTTGCCGAAGGTACGGTTGCCGACGAAGGCGATCTGGCGGACCGCGGTCTTTTGCCCCTCGGTGATCTCGAACACGAGATCGACGCGATTGTTCGGCAGCTCGATGATCTTCGGCTCGACGCGCACGTCGAAGCGTCCGGAATGTTGGTAGACGTCGACGATGCGCTGCACGTCGGACTGCACCATCGGCCGCGACAGCGTCCCGCGCGGCTTGGACTGCACTTCGGCGGTCAGCTGGTCGTCCTTGACGCGCTTGTTGCCCTCGAAGGCCACCCGGTTGATGACCGGAGCTTCGACCACGCTCACCACCAGGCGGCCGCCGGCCTGGTTGAGCCTTATGTCCTGAAACAGGCCGGTGGCGTAGAGCGCCTTGAGGCCGTCATCGATGGCGGCTGCGTCGAGGCGCCCACCGGGGCCGGCACGAAAATACGAGCGGATCGTGTCCGCCTCGACCCGCCGATTGCCCTCCACCACGATGGACGAGACCGTTTGCGCGGCCGCGGTGCGGGCCGCGAAGACGCAAAGCGCCGCCGAACCCAGCGCGGTTCCGCCGAGGACGACGCAAACGAGAGCCAGTCCCCGAAGCATCCGGACCCAAGGTTTCATACGGTACGCGCCCCATTCGTTTTCGGTCGGCCCGCCGGGGGATCCACGGATTCCGCCCCCCGGCTTGTACAGCCTTTTCCCCGCGCCGCAACCATTCTCGCCGACCGGATCACCTTTTGCGTTCAAGACGTTGCAGGCTTGCCACGCCCATTATGACAAGAATTTGTGAACGATCCGGCCTATGTCCTTGTAGGTCGCGAAGACCATCAGCATGAGCACGATCGCGAAGCCGATGCGGAAGCCGACCTCCTGGGCGCGATCGGACAGCGGCCGGCCGCGAGCCGCCTCGAAGCCGTAGAACAAAAGATGACCGCCGTCGAGCAGCGGGATCGGGAACAGGTTGAGCAGGCCGATCGAGACCGAGATCGCCGCCGCCCAGCGGATGAGAACGTCGAAACCGAGCCGGGCTGCCTCGCTCGACATCACCGCAATACCGATCGGCCCGCCGAGTTGATCCGCGGACTCGAGGCCGATGACCATGCGGCACAGGTACTTGAACGTGCCGTCGATGATCGTCCAGCTCTCGTGAACTCCTAATCCGACCGCCGCCACCGGTCCGAATTTCTGAGTCTTGATGTCGCCGGAAGAGGGAATTCCCTTCACGCCGAGCACGCCGATCTGGCATGCGCCCCCGAACACGCTCTTGTCCTCCGCCAGAGTCGGGCGCAGCTGGATGCGTCTGCCGCCTCGTTCGACCTCGAACTCGAGCGGCCGGCCGGCACTTGCGGACACGATATGCTGCATGTCGGAAAAGGTTTGAACCGGCTTGCCGTCGATCGACAGCACGAGGTCGCCGGGTTGGAAGCCGGCGGCCGCGGCGGGGCTGTTGGGCACCACCTCGTCGACCCGGGGCGTCGTCCCTTGCGTGCCGTACCACATGGCGATGCCGGCAAAGATGACGATCGCCAGCAGGAAATTCGCGATCGGGCCCGCCGCCACCACGGCGGCGCGCTGCCAGACCGGCTTGTAGTAGAAGCAGTCGCGACGCTCCGCCTCGCTCAGCTTCGCGACCGCGTCCCGGTCGGGCATGCTCGCGGCGTTTTCGTCGCCGACAAACTTCACATACCCGCCCAGCGGAATGGCCGCGAGCTTCCAGCGGGTACCGTGCCGATCGGTGAAGCCGAGGAGCTCGCGCCCGAACCCGATGGAAAACACCTGCACCCGAATGCCGCACCACCGCGCCACGAGAAAATGGCCGAGCTCGTGGAAAAAAACGACGATGGTCAGAACGAACAGGAAGGGGACGACCAGGTAGTACAACGAGTCGCCCCACCCACCGATATTCGCGAGAAACTGCATCTTAATCCTCGTCCCGGGACTTGGCCTTCGCTCCCGGCGAATCCCTACATCGCCTTTGCGGCAATTTCGGGCAAGAGGTTCCGGGCCAGAGATCTTGCGATATGGTCAATTGCGAGCGCGTCCTCGACGCTTGCCGGCTCGCGCAAGGCCCCTTCCCGGTGCGCGGCCTCCAATGTGGCTTCGACCAGCGCCGGGATACCGGGAAACGGCAGCCGCGCGGCGATGAATTCGGCGACCGCAACCTCGTTGGCCGCATTGAGCACGGTCGGAGCGCCGTTTCCCGCTTCCAGCGCGCGCCGCGCGAGGGCCAGCGCCGGAAACCGCTGAACATCCGGGGCCTCGAAGGTCAATGCGCCAATTTGCGCGAGATCGAGCCGCGGCCCGGGTCCCTCGATGCGGGTCGGCCAGGCCAGGCAATGCGCGATCGGGATCCGCATGTCCGGCGGACCGAGGTGGGCAACGACCGAGCCGTCCCGAAACTCGACCAGCCCATGGACGACCGATTGCGGATGCACCACGACATCGATGCCGGCCGATTCCATGGCGAACAGATGGTGCGCCTCGATGAGCTCCAGGCCTTTGTTCATCAACGTGGCGGAATCGATGGTGACCTTGGGTCCCATCGACCAATTCGGATGCTTGAGCGCCTGGGCGGGCGTGGCCGCGCGGATTGCGTCGATCGACCAGGTGCGGAACGGTCCGCCCGAGGCGGTGAGCACCAGCCGAACCACGTCCTCGCGCCGGCCTGCGCCCAACGCCTGGAACAGCGCATTGTGCTCCGAGTCGACCGGGAGCACCCTGGTACCTTTCTGCGCGGCCCGGCGCATGAACAACGCGCCGGCACAGACGAGGCATTCCTTGTTGGCGAGCGCAACCGTTCTGCCCCGCTCGACCGCGGCGAGCGTCGGCTCGAGCCCGGTTGCCCCGGCGATTGCCGCCATGACCCAATCGGCGGGGCGCTGGGCCGCCTCGATCATGGCCCTCGGGCCCGCGGCCGCTTCGATCCCGCTCCCCGCAAGATCCTCCTTGAGGTCCCGGTAGGCGCCCTCATCGGCTACCGCGGCGAAACGTGCATCGAGCTCGCGCGCGATCCGAGCCAAGGCTCGTCCATTGCGGTTGGCGCTGACCGCCTCGACCCGGTAGCGCGAGGGGTTGCGCTTGAGCAGATCGATCGTGCTCGCGCCGATGGATCCGGTGGCGCCCAGGATCGTCACGCTGCGGGGAGCGGCGATGGCAACAGGCGCGGTTCGGGCACGCGGGACGGACTCGATCATCGCCTCACCAAATCAGCAATCCGCGCGCGGGAGCATCGAAGCCGCCGCGCGCCAGGGCCAGCAAGGTCGCGACCAGTGCGGCGGCCACGAACCCATCGAGCCGATCCATCAGGCCGCCGTGACCCGGAATGAGTTCGCTGGCGTTCTTGGCCCCGAAACGGCGCTTGAGGGCCGATTCCAGCAGATCTCCCGTCTGCGCCGCCAATGACAGCAGAGCGCACACCAGCGCCAGCGCCGCAAGATGGTCGAGACCGGCCAGCGCCGAGATGCCGGAACCGACGACAGTGGCCGCCGCGGCGCCTCCAACGGCCCCGGACCAGGTTTTTTTCGGGCTGACCGCCGGCCACAGCTTCGGCCCCGCAAGCGCACGCCCTACAAAATACGCCATCACGTCCGTTGTCCACACCACCCCGAACAGCAACATTACCGCGAGTAGCCCGAGCTCGGCATCGCTGCGCAGCACGGCGGGCGCCGCAAGCATGACTCCGGCATAGACGCCGCCCGCCAGAATCCAGGCTCGCCTTCCGCTGCCGGCAAGACCTGCAACCGCGACCGCGCCGAGCGCGAGGACGGCCAGGGCGGCGCGCGGCCAGCCTAGCCCGAAAAGGACCGCCGCGCTCGCGAAAGCCGCGGCGCCGGCGGCGAGAACGGGCGTTCGCCCAGGCTCGCCCACGATCACGGTCCACTCCCACAGGATAATCGCGGCCGCCAGCGCCCACACGGCGAGAAACGGCGGACCTCCCAGATAGGCCGAGCCGACCGCAAGCGGCACCAGCACGAGGGCGGAGCCGACGCGGAGGCAAAGCTCGCATCCGCCGACCCCGTTTCGGCGCCAAGTCCCGGGTTGCCGGCCGCCGTCCTCGGTTCGGACCACGGCTCAGGACCCGGTCCGGGCGATGAGCCCGCCGAACCTGCGTTCGCGGCGTCGATATTCTGCGATCGCGTGCTCGAGCGCCGCGCCGTCGAAATCCGGCCAATAGATCGGGAGAAAGACGAATTCGCTATAGGCGGCCTGCCACAAGAGGAAATTGGACAGCCGTTGCTCGCCGCTCGTGCGGATGACGAGATCGGGGTCGGGAAGGTCGGGCGCGTCGAGATAGTTGGCGATGAGCTCCGCCGTGACCGCTTCGGGCGCCCGCCGGCCGCGCGCGACTTCCTCGGCGATCCGCTGGGCCGCGCGCGCGATCTCCTGGCGGCCGCCGTAATTGAAGGCGACCACCAGGGTGAGGCCGCGATTGCCGCCGGTGAGCGCTTCGGCCTCCTCGAGCAGATGGCGGATCTCCGGGTCGAGGCTGTCGCGCTCGCCGATGATCCGCACGCGCACGTCGTTCTTGTGCAACTCGGCGAGATCGTTGCGGATGAACCGGCGCAAGAGCACCATCAGCTCCCGCACTTCGGCGCGCGGCCGCAGCCAGTTCTCCGAGCTGAAGGAGAAAATCGTCAGAATCCCGATGCCGAGCTCGCCGGCGGCCCGTACCGTGCGCCGCAGCGCTTCGACCCCGCGCCGATGTCCTTCGCTGCGGGGCAGCCCGCGCGCAGCCGCCCAGCGGCCGTTGCCGTCCATGATGATGGCGACGTGTCGGGGCGCGCCGAAGCGCGCGGTCAGAGAAGTCGGCGCCTTGGTGTCGGGCATGAAGGTTCGGGCCTGCACCCTGCTCCCTAGACGGTCAGGATTTCCTTTTCTTTCACCGCGAGCGCGTGGTCGATTTCGGCAATGGCCTGATCGGTCGTCTTCTGGACCTGATCGGCATCGCGATCATGGTCGTCCTTGCTGATCTTGTGGTCCTTTTCCAGTTTCTTGAGAATGTCGAGGCCGTCCCGTCGCACGTGACGAACCGCCACGCGTGCGGTTTCAGCGTATCGGTGCGCCACTTTGACGAGCTCCTTGCGTCGCTCCTCATTGAGCTCGGGGATGCGAAGGCGCAGCAGTTGGCCTTCGGTCGCCGGGTTGAGCCCGAGATTGGCATTGATGATGGCGCGCTCTACCGCGGACACCAGCGATTTGTCCCACACTTGAACGGTAAGGAGGCGCGGCTCCGGCACGCTGATCGTCGCCAGCTGATTGATCGGCATATGAGTGCCGTAGGCTTCGACGTGAACGGGTTCGAGCAGGCTCGGCGAGGCGCGGCCGGTCCGCAATCCTCCGAGCTCCTGTTTGAGCACGTGGATCGCGCCCTGCATTCGCCGTTTGAGCTCGGCGAGGTCGTGTGTCGCGGTTGCCATGGCAGCCTCTCGAATCAGTCGGTCCGGCCCCGCCGGGACCGGGACGCTCGAACCCGCAGACATTCAGGTCGCGGCGCTCAGCCGACGAGCGTTGCGCGTCCCTTTCCCGCCAGCACGGCCGCGATCGCGCCCGGCTCGCGGATGGAGAAGACGATGATAGGGATACGGTTTTCGCGGGCAAGCGCGAACGCCGTGGCATCCATGACCTTGAGGTCGCGCTCGATCGCCTCCTGATGGGTGAGCCGCTCGAAGCGGCGGGCGCTGGCGTCTTTCTTGGGATCGGCGCTGTAGACTCCATCGACATTGGTCGCCTTGAGCACCGCCTCGCCGTTGAGTTCGCTGGCGCGCAGCACCGCAGCCGTATCGGTCGTGAAGAACGGATTGCCGGTCCCCGCGGCGAGCAGCACGATCCGCATCTTCCCGAGGTGCCGGAGCGCCCGCTGGCGCGAATAGGTTTCGCACACCGCCGGCATCGCCAGCGCGGAGAGGGTGCGCGCCGGCGCGCCGGCGCGCTCGAGCGCCGCCTCCAGCACCAGCGCATTCATGACGGTCGCCAGCATGCCGAGCGCGTCGCCGGTCACCCGCGAAACGCCGTTCGCCGAGATCTCGACGCCGCGGAACATGTTGCCGCCGCCGACCACGACCCCGATCGAGGTTCCGAGCGCGCGCGCCGCGACGAGATCGGCCGCGACGCGATCGATCGTCGCCTGTCGAATCCCGAAGCCCTCGCTGTCGGTGAGGGCCTCGCCGGACAGCTTGACGATCACGCGTCGATAGACCGGCTCCCCCATGGGCCAACGCTCCGTCCGCGGCATTCTCCCACCTCCCCCTGGAGGGGGGAGGTCGGCGAGCGTTCGAAGAACGCGAGCCGGGTGGGGGTGAAACTGCATCACCCCACCCCGGCAGCTCGCAACATGCTCGCTGCCGACCCTCCCCCTCCAGGGGAGGGTGAAACGCGCGTGGCGCTCAGCAGTGCGAAGCGATATCCAGTCTAGGCCTGAGTCGCCGGTTTCTCGATGCCCTCGCCGAGGGCGTAACGCACGAATCCCCCGATCTTGATCGGCGCGCCGATCTTGCCCTCGGCCTCCTTGACCGCCTGGCTCACGGTTTTGGCGGTGTCGTAGATGTATTCCTGGTCCAGCAAACAGACCTCCTTGTAGAAAGTCTTCAGGCCGGAATCGACGATCTTCTCGATGACGTTCGCGGGCTTGCCCTGGGCGCGGAATTTCTCGGCCAGCACCGAGCGCTCGCGCGCGATCACGTCCGGGCCGAGCCCGGCGGCATCGAGCGCCTGCGGGTTCGCCGCCGCGACATGCATCGCGAGCTTTCGCCCGAGCGCCTTGAGCTCGCCGGCATCGCCCGCCGATTGCAGGGCGACCAGAACGCCGATCCGGCCCAGTCCTTCCGCGATCGTCGCGTGAACGTAGCTTGCCACCACCCCGCGATCGACGCAGAGCGCCGCGGCGCGCCGGAGCGTCATGTTCTCGCCGATCGTGGCGATGGAGGAAGCGATTGCCTCGCCGATGGTGCCGCTGCCGGCGCGGGCGGCCTTGATCGCTTCGACGTCGGTGCCGGCCTTGAGCGCGGCCTGGGCGATCATCTTCACCAGCCCCTGGAAGTGATCGTTGCGGGCGACGAAATCCGTCTCGGAATTGACCTCGACCACAATGCCCTTGTTCGCGACAAGCGCCACGCCGACCAGGCCCTCGGCCGCGACGCGGCCGGCTTTTTTCGCCGCCTTCGCCAATCCCTTCTTGCGCAGCCAATCGACCGCCGGCTCGATCTTGCCGCCGGTCTCGGTCAGCGCCGCCTTGCAGTCCATCATGCCCGCCCCGGTCTGGTCCCGAAGCTCTTTCACCATCTGCGAGGTGATATTCGCCATTGCTATTCCCTTGGGCCGCACGCGCTTCACCCTCCCCTGCAGGGGGAGGGTCGGCAGCGAGCAGGTTGCGAGCTGCCGGGGTGGGGTGATGCAGCTTTCACCCCACCCGGCTCGCGTCTTGCGACGCTCGCCGACCTCCCCCTCCAGGGGAGGTGGGGAGAATGCTGTTGCGCCGAGTGCGAGCTAAGCATCCGGTTGCGTATCACTCCGCCGTGAACTGCTTGGCTTGGGCGATCCATCCCTCGACCCTGCCGGGCAGTCCGACCTCTTCGCCGATCTTGCCGGCGTCGGCCGGGCCGAACTCGGCGATCTGCCAGAAATGGAAGATGCCGAGATCGTTGAGCATCTTCTCGATCGCCGGCGACACGCCCGCGAGCTTCTTGAGGTCGTCGGCGACCCCGCGCGGACCGGACAGCGACTGGAAACCGCCGGGGGCCGGCTCCGCCGGGACCTCCTCGAGGATCGGCTTCTCGGCCGCGCCGAGATCGGCTCCGAGCTCGCCCTGCGCCCGCGAGATGCCGTCGATCGCCGCCTTGGCCACGAGATCGCAATAGAGCGTGATCGCCCGGGCCGCGTCGTCGTTGCCCGGCACCGGAAAGCCGATCCCGTCCGGGTTGCTATTGGTGTCGACCACCGCCGCGACCGGAATGTTGAGGCGCCGCGCCTCGCTGACGGCGATGTCCTCCTTGTTGGTGTCGATCACGAACATGAGGTCGGGCAAGCCGCCCATGTCCCGGATGCCGCCGAGCGCCCGATCGAGCTTCTCCTTCTCGCGGGTGAGCGTGAGCCGCTCCTTCTTGGTGTAGACCTGGGCCTCGTCGGAGCCGAGCATCTCGTCGAGCTTGCGCAGCCGATGAATCGAACGCGAGATCGTCTTCCAGTTCGTCAGCGTGCCGCCGAGCCATCGCGAGTTGACGTAATATTGCGCCGAGCGCTTGGCCGCATCGGCGATCGCGTCCTGCGCCTGGCGCTTGGTGCCGACGAACAGGATGCGGCCGCCGCGGGCGACCGTGTCGCTGACCGCCTGCAGTGCCCGGTGCAGCATGGGCACCGTCTGCGCGAGGTCGATGATGTGGATGTTGTTGCGGGTTCCGAAGATGAATTGCGCCATCTTCGGGTTCCAGCGGTGGGCCTGATGGCCGAAATGGACGCCAGCCTCCAACAGCTGGCGCATCGAATAGTCGGGCAGCATGGCATTCTCCGGTTCGAACCGCCGCGGACCCGTAAGTTCCTCCCCGACTTGGCATCGGCGGGAACCACCGGAATGGCCAAAGGCCTCGGTCCGCGTGTGGGATGGGCGCGCTTATAGCGGCGCGCAATGGCGGACGCAAGCATCCGGGGTCGGGCCTCACTCGAGGAAAGCGGGAGCGGACCGGAACTTTCCCAAGGGGAGATTTCCCCAGTGAATCCGCCGTCCGCCATTGCCGTTTCCATCCGCCCAAGCCTACCCTTTTTTACGGGGTCCATTCTCGAAACACAATTTTCGGCTGCATGGCTCCTCGTCCGCGTGCTGCAACGGGAGACATCGACGTGACCCCCGCGACCCTCGCCTGGTCCGCCACCTTGTTCTGCGTGGTGTTTTCGGCACGCATGGCCGATGGATTCCTGCGGGCGAGCCCGAGATTGTTCACGGTGATGGCGCTGTTCGCGTGCAATTGGGCGGTGCTGCTGCCCTATTACGGCATGCCCGCGGATGTGCCGAGGCCCGAGCTGCTTTCGGCATTGGGAGGGTTCTTGTCCATCTACGCCGGCGGTCTGCTGATGCTCCATGCCCACCAGCCTCACGGCCCGGCTCCGGACGTCGTGACGTGGCAGGTCATCGGCGTGAACCTGCTCCTCCTCGTCGCCGTGGAATCCGCCCTGGCAATCCCCGGTCCGCAAGGAGCGCATCTGTTCGGATTGTCGCATCATCAGACCGAGCTCGCCGTCGGTCTGCTTCTCGTCATTGCCGGATTTGTGGCGATCGCGAAGGGCATAAAGGACCTGGCCGGTACCCCGGCCTTCTGCGTGCTTGCGGTGATACTCGCGGGCTATGCGGCGCTCGAAGCGAAGTTTGCCTGGCAGGAATGGGAAAACGTCGGGACGACCGTAATTCCCGAGCTTTATCTATACGTGTTTGCCGCGGCCAAAATCATCTACACCGTCACGTTCGGAAGCATCGTCGCCTACAAGGGAATGACCGACCAGGATCGAACGGATCCGGCAAATGGACGCCCGCGCATCGGCCATTGGATCCTGCTGTTCCTGCACATCCATCATCCCCACCATCACAGCGCCTGAACGTCGATCACGCCGGGCACCGCCTTGAGGGCCCCGCAGATCTGCGGCGAGACCTTGAACTTCCCCGGCAGGCGCACTTCGACTTCGGTGGCGCCGTCCTCGAGAATCAGGATCATGCTCACCTCGCCGTCGCCCTTGGGCTCGAGCCTCCGCGCGATGCCTTCGAGCGGCCCGTCCGAGCGCACGAACACCCGCAAGGCGCGCTGCATCTTCTCCGCCGCCTGGTCGAGCGGCTCGACCGATTGGATGCGTACGCGCAGATCGTCGCCCTGAACCTCGGCCCCGACGAGCAGGAGCACCGCCGCGCCCGGCTCGAGCAGGTCGCGGTATTGCTGCAGCCCTTCGGCGAAGATCACGGCTTCGTACTGACCGGTCGGGTCCGACAGCCCGACGATGGCCATGCGGTTTCCGGTGGTCTTGGCCCGGCGCTCGGTCGCAGAAACAAATGTCCAGGGTCAACCATCAGCGAGATCGATCGCGACCCGCTACACCCCCGAGCTAAAATGACACCCAAGGCTACTCGCACCTTAGGGATACCTGTGGTATAAGGATAAATCGACCCTCCCGAGCGAATTCGCGGGGGCACTCAAACTGAAAGGGAGGAACCATGACCCCGTCATCCATTCGCGTTACGCTGCTCGCGGGAATCGCAGCCGTCGCGATGACTACTCCCTCAGTAGCATCTTCGACCGTTTCCGGCAGCATAGATACCCGTCCCCACGCGGTTGCGACTCAGCAGTATGCGCAAGACTTTTCCCACGGCAGTCGTGCCGTGCGGTGGACTACGGATACAAGTCCAAGAAGTGCAAGAAGTCCGACAAGAAGTGCAAGGCTAAAACGAAACCGAAGAGCGAGACCAAGGGTTGACTAGCAGCCGGCGCAACTCTTTTGGTGGGCGCCGCGCGTTCTGCGCCCCCAGAAGCGTCGGTTTTGGAGACCCCCTGTGGCTTTGTTGCGATTTGCGGGTGATGGCTCGTCCAGCAATACCGCGTCCGGCAATACCGTAAGTCGTTTTCGTCTCACGCTTGCTCTGGTTATTGTCCTGCTATTCGGGTGGGAGCCGGTTCTTGCACAATCGGCGTCCTCCGACTCCGCGCAGTTTCAAGCCCGGATCGACGAGATCGCGCGGGGACTGACAGGCCACCCGCGCCTCAAGAATGTCTCCGACCAAAAGCGACAACAACTGGCCGAATTTGTCGTCGGCAATATGCTCTTTGTGCTGCTCCACGAAACGGGCCACGCACTGGTAACTGAAATGGAGTTACCGGTCCTTGGCAGGGATGAGGACGCGGCCGATGCCTTCGCGGTCGTCATGTTGCTCAAGGTTGGGACCGCTATGTCACACCGCGTGGTGGTCGAAGCGGCAAAGGCCTGGTTCCTGACCGACCTTCGCGATAAAAAAGAAGGCGATAAGCCTGAACTTTACGACTCCCATGGCCTCAGCGAGCAGCGCGCCTATCAGATTGTGTGTTTGATGGTCGGTTCCAACAAGGAAGAATTCAAGGACCTGGCAGAGGAGACCAATCTGCCGGAGGAGCGTCAGGAGACCT
>WNGD01000363.1_pt1 | contig 47414 bp, 44 predicted proteins | sample 5400671 | NCBI WGS metagenome assembly WNGD01 (sample SAMN13153369, study PRJNA577476) | soil metagenome | isolation source: 40 cm soil or saprolite under grassland replicate 2 | place: USA:California | collected 2016-06-15 | reverse complement strand
CACTCTCGGGCGTGGGTTCAGGAACGTCCAGCGTCACGGCAAGAAAGAAGGTACCGTGACGTATGAGCAAATCGGCTTGCCCCTTGATCTGATCGAGACGGGACTCTTGATAGCCACCGATGCGGAACGGCACCAGAACCCGACCGGAAAGCGTCAGCAGCGAGACGGTATTGAGCCCCTTGAAGGACATGACCCGCTCATCATAGACAATGGCTCCAAGCGGTCGGAAGGATGGTTGAGTGCTCTTGTCGCGCTTGTAGGCTTCCGTCGTTTTGCTGATCGCGCGAATCGCCAGTTGTGCAGGCAGATGATAGATGGCGCGCAAGGTGCCATAGGTCATCTTCTGCAATTCGAACTTGTTGGCAACCTGCGCCGCGTACGCCTGAGCCGCAATGTAGTCACACGCAACATTGAAGGCGTGCATGGTTTCCAGCAAGGCGCGGTGCTGGTCTTCGGTTGGAGCAAGCTTCAAGAGCATCGTTTGTTTCATACATTGAGTCTAGCACGTTTGAGAAAGTGTGTCAATAGACGGCGGTCTCCCAGGCCCGAGCCCTAAACAAGGAATGCGCCATTCCTCCCCGGTTTGAAAACGCGGAGCTTCCTGGAGCGTCTGTGTGATACGTATGAGGAAGCTCTGGCAGATGTGGTGTCCGCTATTCGTTTCCATATTAAGACTTTTGGCAGTGAGGTTCTGGATATGCTGTAGTATTACTCTCTACGCTCAATGCTTCCGCCGCAACCGTCGGTCGGAAGACCAGCTTCTTCGAGATGAAGAAATTATAGAAAAAGGCCACGATAATACCAACCGGGTTGGCGACATAGTAGTTGACGTGGAAAAATTTGACCAGCGCCAGGGCTGCGACGTATGAGAGCAGTAGCGCCGATAGACTGGTTAACTGCGCCTTCCCCGCTCGCCTGACCCAGCCCCAGCCGCTAAGATGTTGCCGCTGATCACTATAGGTGAAGAGCTGGTTGAGCACAAAACTAATCGTCGTGCTGACCTCGAACGCACAGGCCGACGCCAGGGGATAGAACCCTCCCATGATGCTCATAAAGAATAATAGCGCCAGGTCGTTGACGGGAATACCCACACCACCTACCAGTCCGTAACGGATAATACGCATGCCGAATAGTCGCTTTAGTAGAGAAACCATAAGAAAATGCACTCCTTAGTATCGAATATCTAGATGTATTGCCACGCCTATCCTAACATATCGGCACCTCTCTTTACAAACTCTTCCCCCTTTTGTCTGCCATGATGCGATAATCCCTCCTAAACGTTCAGCTAGAACACATGCGATCATTATGTGACTTATATCCATAGCAATCTCCCTATTCGTGTATGCTTTCTCCAAAATAAGCCAGGAATCCTTAGAGAGGGTTGACAAACATTTGGTGGGTGATGTATCCTCAGTCACATCGGACAACTGTGTTACAGATGCTCCAGCGAGGTTGCTGTGGTAGCGTCTGTAACAGGGACCGTCCTCAGAAATTATTCTCTTATTTGAGAACTGTTATCGGAGTAGAGCAATGCTGGCACTGTCATACGCATCTCAAAATACATCTACTGCACGTCACCATCGTGCAGAGCGTATGCCTGCCTCTCAGCCTATGTTCGCAGCATGTATGTGCATGGGCGCCGCTGCTTCTGCCGCCAGTGCCACCATTATCAGGACCGACGTATTAGCGTCGGTCTTTTTGTTTGTAGTGGTACTGCTTGTATGCTCCCTTCTCCTTGTAATCCTTGTGGTACTTATTAGCCTCCTCCTTACCGGCCTTACCGGACTCATTAGCCTTGAGAGTCTGGTAGGGCATGGAATAGGGCTAAACGCAAGCAAGACACAGGGAGATTAACGGGAGCAACGACGCAACCCGATCCAAAGAAGGTAACCGAACAGGGACCTCCCAGTCTGGGAGGTCCTATTTTTGTTAGTTATTGTATCCAGGAGGAATTATGGCAATCGCTACGAAGATTATTCAACAGCCGAACACCACCACGCAAATGGCGCAACAGAATGACATTCTTGAACTCTCGGGAAGTCAGATTCTCTGTGAGGCTCTGGTGCGCGAAGGTGTAGAGCTGCTCTACGGTTATCCTGGCGGCGCGATCATGCCTTTCTACGACGCGCTAACGTCGTACCCATCGTTGCACCACATCCTGGTGAGGCACGAGCAGGCCGCCGCCCACGCCGCCGATGGCTATGCGCGCGCGACCGGCAAGGTCGGTGTCTGCGTGGCGACGAGCGGACCCGGCGCGACCAATCTGGTGACTGGCCTGGCGACGGCGTTCATGGACTCGACGCCGATCGTGGCGATTACTGGACAGGTGGCCCGCCCCTTCATCGGACGCGATGCCTTTCAGGAAACGGACGTCCTGGGTGTCACGCAGCCGATAACGAAACATAATTTCCTGGTGCGCAGCACGGAGGAGCTCGCGGAAGTGGTGCACGAGGCGTTTCGCGTCGCTCGCTCTGGTCGCCCCGGCCCCGTCCTGGTCGATGTTCCGAAGGATGTGCTGCAGCTCAAGGCGAGCTATGATCCAACGGCCCATGTGACGTCGGAAGAATATCTGCTCTCAGGGTGCGCTGATGCGCCGCGTCCCACACCCTCGGCCCTGACAAAGGCTGCCTTGCTCATTGCTGATGCGCAGCGCCCGTTAATTATGGCTGGACATGGCGTCATCCTATCGAACGCGTACGCCGAGCTAAGAGCGTTTGCCGAAAAAACGACGATTCCTGTGATCACGACGCTACTGGGCCTGAGCGCCTTTCCCGATACACATCCTTTGCACCTGGGCATGCCGGGCATGCACGGGCCCGCGCACGTCAATCAGGCCATCGGTGACGCCGATCTGATCATCGGCGTCGGCCTGCGCTTCGATGACCGTGTGACGGGCAAGGTCGATGGCTTTGCTCCGAAGGCGCGCTTCATTCATATCGACATCGATCCTTCCGAGATGCATAAGGTGAAGGTTGCAGCCGTGCCGATCATCTCTGATGCGAAGGTCGCGCTGGCCGCTCTGACCGAGGCAGTCAGGCCGGGTAATAAGTCTGCCTGGCTCGGCGAGGTCCGTTCCTGGCAGGCGGAGAATGAGGGGCGGCAGCCGGTACGCCAGAGCGAAGGCGCGCCCGATCCCATTGGTATTCTCACGGCGATCCGCGAGGCCACTGATGGCGAGGCGATTGTGGTCTCCGATGTCGGGCAGCATCAGATGTGGACCGCGCGCCATTATACCTGGACGCGCCTCAATAGCCATATCACCTCTGGCGGTCTGGGTACGATGGGCTTTGCGCTTCCGGCGGCGATGGGCGTCAAGATGGGCATTCCCGATGCCCCTGTATGGGTCGTGGCTGGGGATGGCGGTATCCAGATGAACATTCAGGAACTGGCGACACTGCAACAGTTGGGCGTTCCTTTGAAGGTCGCTATAATGAATAATGGGTACCTGGGTATGGTCCGCCAGTGGCAGCAGTTCTTCCACGCGCGCAACTACTCTGAGACGCCTATCACCGGTCCCGATTACGTGAAGCTGGCCGACGCATACGGCCATACCGGCATTTGCGTAACCAGGTGCGAGGATGTGGCGGAGACCATCAAGCGTGCCATGGAGATTGAAGGCACGGTCATCATCGATTTTAGAATCGAGCCGGAGGCCAATGTCTACCCGATGGTCGCTCCTGGCTCACCCATCACGAATATGATCCAGGAGACAAGGGAGGAGCGCGCGTGATGACCGATATTGCTACTCCCACAGGGCGCTCAGGGCAGTCGAGTACTGCTCAGGGCACCGAACGGCCCCATACGTTGGTCGTCCTGGTCGAGGACCGGCCCGGCGCGGTTGATCGCGTGGTCGGCCTCATGCGCCGGCGGCGTGCAAACATGCAGACGCTGGTCTTTGGCCGTAGCGAACAGCCGAACGTTGTGCGCGTCACAGTCGCTGTGAATGACTCTGAAGTGGGCATTGAGCATCTCATAGAGCAACTGCGCAAAATCTTCGATGTACGCAATGTGCTGAATGTGACTTCACAGCTCGCCATTACACGAGAGCTTGCTCTGATCAAAGTAGACAGCACGCCAGAAAAGTTGAACGCTATCGTTGAACTTGGTCATCACTTTGGCGCTCATGCTGTCGATATTGCGCCACATACAGTCATCTTAGAGGTGACCGGCAGCGAAGAGAAGATCGAGAGGCTGGTGAGCTCGTTGCAAGAATATGGCGTTCGTGAGATTGCCCGCTCTGGCCGCGCAGCGCTGACGCGCGGAACCGACGAAGCCTGAGATGATGAGCACACATCATTGTGCTCCCTATTTTAAGACGTACACAATCATAAAAATGTAGGGGCGCGATTGATAAGCCCGCATCCCCACATCCATTGTAGGGGCGCGATTGATAAGCCCGCCCGAGGAGTGATAAAATATGGCAAATGTCTATTACGATGCAGATGCAAATCTTGAGCGTATTCAACAGAAACGTATCGCCGTGATCGGCTATGGCAGCCAGGGCCACGCCCATGCGCTGAACATGCGCGATAGTGGCTGCGATGTAGTGGTCGGCCTTCCCGCCGCCAGCAAGAGCCGCGAGAAGGCCGAGGCCGATGGCCTGCGCGTGCTCTCTCCCGCTGATGCCGCGCAGCAGGCTGATGTAATCATGATTCTTATCCCTGATCAGCATCATCGCGAGGTATTTGAGCGCGATATTCGGCCTGCCCTGGCACCCGGTAAGATGTTGATGACGGCGCACGGCTTCAGCCTGCACTACTCGCAGATCGTGCCGCCCGCCGATGTAGATGTCGCTATGGTCGCACCCAAAGGTCCCGGCCATATGCTACGTCGCCTCTACGTCGAGGGCGTCGGCGTGCCTGCCGTGTGGGCGGTCCACCAGGATGCGACCGGCGAGGCCGAGGCCTTGACCCTGGCCTATGCGCGCGCGATCGGCAGTACCCGCGCGGGCGTCCTGCGCACAACGATCCCCGAGGAGACGGAGACCGACCTCTTCGGCGAACAGGTTGTGCTCTGCGGCGGCTTGACCTCGCTGATCCGCAATGGCTTCGAGACGCTCGTCGAGGCTGGCTATCAGCCGGAGATCGCGTACTTCGAGTGCATGCACGAGGTGAAGCTGATCGTCGATCTGATGTATCAGGGTGGCATGAGCTACATGCGCTACTCTATCAGCGACACCGCCGAGTATGGCGACTATGTTTCCGGCCCGCGTATCGTCGATCAACACGTGCGCGACGAAATGCGCCAGGTTTTGCAAGAGATCCAGAACGGCACCTTTGCGACGCGCTGGATCGCAGAGAATCAGGCGGGGCGCCCCTCTTTCCTGGCGATGCGGCGCGCCGGCGCTCAGCACCAGATCGAGCAGGTCGGTAAAGAGCTCCGCGCTATGATGCCGTGGCTGAACCCGGCGCAGAAGAAGTCTGAGCAGAGTGCGAACACATCCAATGCAGCCGGTTCAAAGGCCGAGGCTGCGAAGTAGGCGACCGGGGCGGCCAGGATGGTCGCCCAACATACCCTCGACTGGTTACTAAGGAGGATCAAAACCATGGGAGACCCTGCGGTAGTAAAAATTTTTGATACGACGTTGCGTGATGGTGAACAGTCGCCCGGTGCTACAATGACTCTTGAGGAGAAATTGCAGGTTGCGGACCAGCTTACACGTCTCAATGTGGATATCATTGAGGCCGGCTTTCCCGCCGCCTCGCCCGGCGACCTTGCGTCAGTGAGAGAGATTGCTCAGCGGCTTCGCGGCGTTGCGGTCGCTGGACTGGCTCGCGCCAATACAACCGATATCGACGCCGCCTGGGAGGCCGTTCGCGAGGCCGAACAGCCAGTAATCCATGTGTTTCTTGCGACCTCTGAAATACACCTGCAGCACAAGTTGAAGATGAGCTGCGAGGAGGCTCTGCAACAGGTCAGGGCGATGGTCGCGTACGCCCGCAATCTCTGCCCGACGGTCGAGTTCTCGGCGGAGGATGCGACGCGCAGCGATTGGGATTATCTCTGTCGTGTCTTTACCACGGCGATCAAGTCGGGCGCGACAACGATCAATGTGCCCGATACCGTTGGTTACGCCCTGCCCCAGGAGTATGAGGCCCTTTTCCGCTACCTGCGCGAGCGCGTCCCCGGCATTGAGGACGTAACGATGAGCGCTCACTGCCATGATGACCTGGGCATGGCGACGGCGAATACGTTGGCCGCAATCAAAGCGGGCGCGCGCCAGGTGGAGGTAACCATCAATGGTCTGGGCGAGCGTGCGGGCAATACCGCTATCGAAGAGGTCGTGATGGCCCTGCACACACGCTCCGAGTCCTTTGGCAACGTCGATACGCGCATTCATACACAGGAACTCCTGGCGACCAGTCAGCTCGTAAGCCGCCTGACCAGCATTCCTGTGCAGCCGAACAAAGCGGTGGTAGGTGCGAACGCCTTTGCCCACGAAGCTGGCATTCACCAGGACGGCGTCTTAAAGAATCGCCTGACCTACGAGATCATGACGCCGCAATCGGTTGGCTGGACGAATACACGCCTGATCCTGGGCAAACATTCCGGTCGTCATGGCCTGGACGCCCGTCTGCGCGAGCTCGGTCACAAGCTCAGCGCCGAGGAGCTCAAAAATGCCTACCGGCGCTTTGTCGTCATGGCCGATCAGAAAAAATACGTCAGCGATTCGGACCTGATTTACATTGTCGAAAGCGGCATGGAGACCCCCGCCGCTATCTGAAATATGCTACACTAGTTGTAGTTAATGTGAAAGGAAGAATGATGTACCCTTCATCAGAAAGGCAGGTAGCCGCAGATGGCACTGGTATTACCTGCCTCAGCAACCGTCTTAACGCCAGCAACGTCGGCTAACTTAGGTCCGGGCTTTGACAGCCTGGGGCTGGCACTGCAACTGTACAATCGTTTCGAGGTGGTGGAAAGCGGGGACGATCCCTTGCATCCGTCTATTACGGTCAAGGGAGAACTGGGCAAGGATCTCTCCACCGGGCCGGATAATCTGTTTTTCCGGTCTTTTGTTCTGCTCTTTGAACGCCTGCAAGCTCCTTTACCCGCCGTGCGTATCCATATGTCGATCAATGTTCCACCGGGCTGCGGCCTGGGGAGCAGCGCAACGGCTGTCGTAGGAGGGCTGGTTGCCGCTAATGAGCTGTTGCGCCTGCAAGGTCTATCTCTGCCGAAAGAGGAGCTGCTGGGCCTCGCCGTGGAGATCGAGGCGGGCAACCATCCCGATAATGTTGCTCCCGCGCTCCTGGGTGGCCTGGTTGCTACCACACACCTCGACGGAAAAATTCACGCCATTAAAACGCCTTTCCCAGACGCTATCAGGGCGGTCATCTTTACCCCTTCGTTCCCTATGGATACGGTGGCGGGGCGTAAGCTCCTGCCTGCCAGCTATCCCAAGGCCGATGTAACGTTTAACACCGGGCGTGTGGCCCTGCTGCTGACGGCTTTGCAGACGGGACGCTACGAGGAAATCGGCGAGGCGATGCAGGACCGTCTGCACCAGCCCTATCGCCAGGTGCTTTTTCCCGCGATGCCCGATATTATTCAGGCCGCCATTGCTGCCGGAGCGTATGGTGCTAGCCTTTCTGGTGGAGGTTCATCCCTCATTGCCTTAGCTGGCTCCCGGTTTAACGAAGTGCTACAGGCAATGCAAGAAGCCGCTCGTGCCGCCGGTGTAAAGGGCACCGGCAGGGTGCTACGGGCGGATCAGAATGGTGCGCGCGTGCTGAAAACATCGCGTGGCCGTATACGAAAGGAAGTTAGCGCGCGCTATGGCGATCAATTCTACTGGTCTCCAGCCCGGTCAGGGGGCGGGCGAGGAGAATAATCGCTCTCAGCTTGCTCCCACTGTAGCGGCTGCCCTGTCTGCTGTCTCGTTACGTTGTGTCGAATGCTCGGCCCTGTATCCAGCGCTTGAGGCCGGGCAGCCGCGCTACCGTTGCGATTGCGGAGGAGTGCTGGATGTCGAGATGAGTCCGCGCCTTCCCGCTGCGTGGGCCGATGACACACTGCCGGCTGGTGCCGGCTGGCGACAGCTCTTCGACGAGCGCGCCGCGACGTCTCCCATCTGGTCCATCGCCATGGACAGGGTGCTGCTCGATTACAGCGGCGTCTGGCGCTATCGCGAGCTGATCCTGCCCGCGCCCGACGCCTCTATCGTCAGCCGACCAGAGGGCAACACCAGCCTCTATCCCGTTGGCATCGAGAACTGCAGCGCCAGCCGTAGCGGACACCGCCAGATTGGCCTCTACGCGGGGCTCGAACGCTTCTACATAAAGCATGAGGGCGAGAATCCCACCGGCAGCTTCAAGGATCGCGGCATGACGGTGGGCGTCACCATGGCCCGTATGCTGGGTTCAACAGCGGTGGCCTGTGCATCAACCGGGAATACCTCGGCGTCCCTTGCCTCCTACGCTGCCCAGGCCGGCATGCGTGGCATCGTCTTCCTTCCCGCCGGCAATGTCGCGGGCGGCAAGCTGGCGCAGTCCCTGGCCTACGGCGCCGAGACGATACAGATCGCGGGCGATTTCGATGATGCTATGCACCTGGTCGAACAGGTCTGCGAAGAACTGGGTATCTACCTGCTCAACTCACTCAATCCCTTCCGCATTGAGGGCCAGAAGGCGATCGGCTTTGAGATTCTACAGCAGCTCGACTGGCAGGCGCCCGACTGGCTCGTCCTCCCGGCTGGCAACCTGGGCAATACCTCGGCTATCGGGAAAGCCTTCCGCCAGGCGTACGAGCTCTCACTGATCAGCCATATGCCGCGCTTCGCATCCATCCAGGCCGAGGGCGCCAATCCTTTCTATCGCAGTTTCAAGCGGGGCTTCGCGACGCGCGAGTCCGTACAGGCCGAGACGGTGGCTACCGCCATCAAGATCGGCAATCCTGTCAGCTTCACGCGTGCCCGTCGCGTCATCGAGGAGTCCGACGGTATCGTGGAGTCGGTCAGTGACGATGAGATTCTCGCCGCTAAGGCCGTTATCGATCGCGCGGGCATCGGCTGCGAGCCAGCCTCCGCCGCCACGCTCGCTGGCATACGCAAGCTGGTCGCGCAAGGCGTGATCAGGCGCGACGAACATGTTGTCGGTGTGCTCACCGGCAACCTGCTCAAGGATAGCAAGACGGGTATTCCTCAAGAGGCGAGCGGGGTCGTGATACAACCGACGATCGAGGCCGTCAGGCGCATTTTGAGCTGAACCAGGATATCCTCTGATAACGATTATCAGAGGATACTCCTTTTTAAAGAGCCGCCTTCTCTTCTCTCAGCTTTCTTCAGCATACACCTACACATCACAAAATTATGTAGAACCTGCACTTACCCACTAGCGTAAGTAATAGTAGACTGATACAATACATGTATCACATACGCGGCAACAAGGTGCAAAGAAGGACTGCTGTGTTTAAAAATAGACGGAAGAGAAATCTTATTCCACCGTGGGATATGCCTACGGACCCGGTCAAGGGCCTGTTCTGGTTCATGTTCTGGCTGCTGAAGGTGCTGGTGAGCTTTTTCTGGCTCCCCATTATCGCTATGGTGGTCATCGAGACGATACTCAATTGGAACAGTGGCGCGCTTTCGGGGATCGTTGCGGGCGTGGTGACGCTGCTGGTCGGCCTCGCGGTCTGGCTGGCGCTCTACGTGGTGACGCTCTTCCTGAACGTCGGCACGGCGGTCTCGCAGGTGATTTCGGATGTGAATCGGGTACAGCGGGGCTTCTCCGCTCGTCGCCCGGCATATCCCTTTGCTAACGAGGCCGAGAGCGAAGACAACGTTATCGAAGGCACGATCACCGATCTGGAGGAGGAGCGCCGCAAGCGCAGGCGCGAATAACTACGACGCGTTTTTCGAGCGCTATCCTCCTCATCCCTTTCACATCAAATGGTTGGAATGAACGCTTTGAAGATCACCACATCATCTGATAGGGCTCGCAATCGGTAGTCTTTCCCAGCAGGAATAAGTATACTCTCTCCCTTTTTTGCCACCATATCCCTGTCGATGGTACTGAGCATAGTTTCGCCACTATACATCAGCATGATCTCGGTCGAGTAGCTCATGTTTTCATAGCGATCTCTTTTTTTCATCTCTATCTTGCTGAGACAGAATTCGCGACTGGGAGACCTGTAGAAAAACTCGTGAGGATTGCTTTCCGCTTTACCTTCCACGATCTCAGGTGTAATGCCACGAAATGTGATCAGTTTGAGCAGTTGTGGAACGTCGACGTGTTTGGGCGTTAAGCCTCCGCGTATGACGTTATCAGAGTTTGCCATGATCTCTATGGCCTGGCCTTCAAGGGCGGCATGCGGTATGCCAGCATCTTGAAAGATTGCGGTCCCTGGCTCTAATTTGAGGAGATTGAAAAGGTAGATTGAGAAGATGCCTCTATCAAAGGTATCTTCTGGCCTATTCTTGATTGCTTTTGCTGCCCAGTAATCGGGAGAAGATTTCTCTAGTGCGCCAGCCTCATACTGCTGAAGAATACGGTGTGCCAGGGGATCTAATATGGAGACGACCCTGTCGAGGGGCATCTCCATGATATGTTTATAGAGTGCTTGATATCCATAGTGCGTAAATGTAGGCAGCAGGATATGAAATTCGGGAATCTCGTTGAGGATCTCGTGTATCTGGTCTTCAGTACGAAATGCATGTAACAGCCAGAAATCGCTCAATGCAAGCTGGAGTTCGGGCTTGTGATTATTGTCCTTATAGTTCCTTTCAGGAGCAGTCAGGGGGATGCCCAGCATGTTTTCCTGCGCAAAGCCCACCTCAGCCTCAGCTTGGTCAGGGTGTACCTGCACCGAAAGCATTTCTCGCACGTCCAGTACCTTAAAAAGGTACGGGAGCCGACCATATTGCCGGGCGACGTGCTGCCCTAAAACCATTTCAGGCTGTTCCTTAATCACTATATCCAATGGCCTGGTGGTTCCGTCGTTTTGAACGATCTCGGAGGGCGTCTTCTCGTGCGCCCCCATCCAGTATTCTGCATACGTCGTACCTGGTTCAGGTCGCAGCCCAAGCAGTGCGGGGATAAAGTTATAGCCACCCCAGGAGTAATGTTGTATTTTCCCAAAAAGCCGAAACACACTATTTTCTACGATTATGGACATGTAGAAGGTTCCTCTTTCATTCTATATTTTTGTGTCATTGTTGTAGAAAAATGGATAAGGTGATAGGCTGATGTTGCAGTATGGTCATCGCTACTTTCAGCTAGCTTTCAGCACCATTATACACCTGCAAACCAATAGGCAATGCGCTCATTGCAAAGGGTTTACCACTGTGCCAGAGTCGTTTAGATATATGGAGAGGCAGGCCAGTACCGAAAAAAGTGGGTGCCCGTTAGCTCGCCAGCAGAACTCCCTCAAGCTGACGTTTCAGCTTATCACGCATCATGATGCCTTTGATGCGATGAATCTCCTGACCGCCCTTGAAGAAGATGAGCGTAGGCAATCCATCGATGTGGTACTGATCGATAAGTCCTTGTTGCCCCTCGACATTGACCCTGGCGAAGGTCACACGCCCCTGGTAATTCTTGCTGATCGCTGCAATTTCTGGCTCTTGTATCTGACACGCGGAGCTCTGTGGCACTGAAAATAGTACGACGACAGTCTGAGTCGCGCCCGTCACCTTTTCAGCGAAATCACCGCCTGTTACCTCAATAAAATTATCTGCCATGCTATCCTCTTGCGTTCTTTTTAAGTTGCTATTCTAGTGCTCAAGGTATCACTCAGTTACGCACATGTCAAGAAGCTGGAAAGACTATGGTTCGCTTCGTAGCGCCAAAAGCTCCTCTGCATCTTCGATGATGTAACGATACCCTTGCTCGGTCAAAAAGAGCTGCCGGTTAGCCGAAAACTCTTGATCGCGTGTGTCACGCGTGACGAGGGAGTAAAAGTACGCGAGCCCGCCATCACTCTTGGGACGCAGGATACGCCCGAGCCGCTGTGCCTCCTCCTGCCGCGAGCCGAAAGTGCCCGATACCTGGATCGCGACGTTCGCATCGGGCAGGTCGATGGCGAAGTTGGCGACCTTGCTGACGACGAGCCGCTTGAGTTCGCCGCGCCTGAACTGGTCGTAGAGCTTCTCCCTCTGCCCGTTCGGCGTGCGACCCGTCAGCAGCGGCGCGTTCAGTTCTTCGGCGAGGAGCTTCAATTGCTCGATGTATTGCCCGATGATGAGGATCTGGTCGTCCTGGTGTCGCTCGACAAGATGACGCGTAACGGTGAGCTTGGCCGGCGTCTCTGCCGCGATACGGTATTTTTCGCGCACCTCGGCCATAGCGTACGCCATCTGCTCGTCCTCGCTCAACCCGACGCGGATCTCGTGGCATTCCGCCGTGGCGATCCAGCCCTGCTGCTCCAGTTCGCGCCAGGGGACATCGTATTTCTTTGGCCCGATCAGGCTGAAAACGTCTGCCTCTCGCCCATCCTCGCGCACCAGGGTCGCCGTCAATCCCAGACGCCGTCGCGCCTGGATCTCGGCGGTGACGCGGAAAACGGGGGCCGGGAGCAGGTGCACCTCGTCGTAGATGATGAGTCCCCAGTCGTAGCTGGTAAAGAGTGAGAAATGCGGGAAGAATTCTTGCCCGGCGTCCTCTCCGTTCTCTCCTCCACTGCGCCGGTAGGTGAGGATCTGATAGGTGCTCACAGTGATAGGCGCGATATCTTTGCGCTCTCCCGTGTATTCGCCGACCATCTCAGGAGGAATATTCGTTTTGTCGATAATCTCATTAATCCACTGGCGCACTGCGATTGTGTTAGGCGTGAGGATCAGCGTGGCCTTCTGCACGGATGCCATCGTGACGAGCCCGACGATGGTCTTGCCAGCGCCGCACGGGAGCACGACGACGCCGCTCCCACCGCTCGGTGCTCCACCGGCGTAAAACGCCGCTGAGGCCGCGTCCTGGTAGCCACGCGGCTCGAATGCCTTGCCCTGCAGTGTCTCTGGACGCAGGTACAGTGGCAGAGAAGAGCCGTCGGTATATCCCGCCAGGTCTTCGGCGGGAAATCCAATATGAATAAGCGCCTGCTTAATATGCCCGCGTCGCGAGGAGTCGACCTGGATGGTGTGCCGATCGATCTGGCCGATGAGGTAGGGCTGCGTGCGCTTGTGATGCATGACCTCGGCGATCAGCGCCGCATCCTCTGATTTGAGCAGCAGCGCGTCGCCGTCGCGCACCAGCTTGATGCGTCCATAACGACTGATGTACTCGCGAATATCCGCGCCAATGTTGGAGGGGATTGTGTACTTGCTGTAACGCGTCAGCAGATCCAGGATCTCCTGTGCGTTCATGCCCCCCGCCGCTGCGTTCCAGAGCGAGAGCGGCGAGAGACGGTAGGTGTGAATATGTTCCGGCGACTTCTCTAGTTCTGCGAACTGTGCAAGCGCGTCGCGCGCCTCTGCATGCTGTGGATGATCTACTTCGAGCAAAATAGTACGGTCACTTTGCACGATCATCGGGTTATCAGGCTTCATTCTTCTTATACTCCAGGCATATCTGCCCACGCCTTCACATATTTCATAATGGCGTTGATCGCTGCCTCCTCATAGCCGCGCATGAGGTGGCGCGCTCCAATAATCATCTTGATGCCTTTGGGGCCTTGCTGCTGCTCAACAAAAGGCTCAAGTTTATATAATGGGCAGATCTCGTCAAATTCGCCGGTGACAAACAATTTCGGACGCTCAAATGGCCGTGGAAAACCGCTGCTCGTGCGAAAAAGAGGTAAGCTGATGGCAACGATAGTACGTATACGTGCATCGAAAGGGGCGTATAGGAGGGCGGTGTGTGCTCCAAATCCATGCCCGATCACGCAGACCTTTGACGTATTGGCCCGCGGGTGTGTGAGCGCTTTATCGAGGGCGCCTGCCAGATCGAGCGGCTCCATGCGCCCATCCGTCTGCTGCCCCTGACTCTTGCCAACGCCACGAAAGTTAAACCGCAAGGCGATCATGCCCGCGGTTGCCAGACTCCTTGCCAGTCCCACGGTGAGCGCGTCGTTCATGTCGCTACTCGCTGGCTGTGGGTGGCAGAGAACGATTACGGGTGCAGACTCGGCCTGTGCAGGCTCGTGTAGCATCCCTTCCAGCGGTAATGCCGGTTGCCCTTTACTATGGAACGTAATCGGTCGCTCGCTTTGCGCTGATGAGGCCATCTTTTTGCTTGTGCCCCTCCACTCCCCTTTAGATTGCAACACAGTTCCTATATTATCCCAGGAAATGCTGTGCGTCAACTTTCTTGTGTGAAAATCCTATGAGGTCCCCGGTGACATATGACCCAAAAGTCATGTCTTGTGAGTTAGAGAATAATTTTGACGAAATATGTGAATTTGCTTTACAAAACCTTTGCATGTGCCTCTCTGGATGTTATACTGAATATAACATTTGTAAAACTGCTTTGTTTTACACGGTATCTGGTGTCAACAAGGACGAACGTTCCCTGCATCCTTTGCGGCGCAGTACTTCCCAGATAATGGAAGGCGCTGGAAGGATAAAGGGGGAAAAAGGAAGGCGATCCAAAAACGGTTATTTTTCCCCTGCCTTTTTCCCCTGCCGTCCCGGTCTGGGCGATGTTCTTCGCGGGGAGGAGAATGTCGCCAGCCATATGTATGATGCCTGTCGTACGACTAATCGTTGTTGCTCAAATACCTTGATGCCTTACTCTACAGGTGCGCAACCCGACGTATGTGATCTATTACGTTTCCACGTTTATCATGACGAATTACGACTTGCGTAATACATTTGTACGTTGTACTGTTGTATCTGTACGAAATTGACGAGGTATGACCTCGTCAGACTCCATGCTTGATGGCAAATGGAGGATTTGTAGGGTATAACGGTAGAATAGTCTAATGTAGAGGCAGAAACACACATGTCCAGCATTTTAGTCGTCGAGGATGAGGGTTCCATCTCTAGACTACTCAATGATGAGTTGGGAAGTGAAGAATATCAGGCTGTTAAGATTCTCAATGGCGATGATGCTGTGCAGTTTGCATTACGTGAAATACCTCGTCTAATCGTTTTTGATCTGACCCTGCCGCACCTGAATGGTTATGAGGTGATACGGCAGGTACGCGAACATCCGAAGTGTATGCATATTCCCATTATAGCCCTCGGTGCTCTTAGCTCGGTGGCGTATAAGGTCCGCGTGCTGGAGGCTGGCGTCGATAACTATGTGGTCAATTCCAGCCGGGGCGCCAGGCTCTCTGCTGATGTCGCCGCTGAATTGCTGGCCTGCGCTCGCTCTCTGCTGCGCCGCTTCCAGCAGTGCTCCCTTTCTCCTTTGACGCTCTTGCCCGGCGGGTTGCAACTCGAACGTGCCATTGATTGCAAATTGAGCAGTGTCAATCCATGGAGCATCCTGTATCTCGATCTGGATAATTTCAAGGCATTTAACGATGTCTATGGCTTCCTCGCCGGCAATAATATGATCCTTCTGGTCGGTCATATCTGCCAGCGAATCGTCTACGAGGATGGCAACGCCGATGATTTCGTGGGTCATGTCGGCGGCGACGATTTTGTGGTGGTGACGACGCCTGAACGCTCGCATACCCTCAGCCGCAACATTATTGCTCATTATAAGCGCGAGAGCGCGTTGCTCTATCGTGCGGATGATCTGGAGCGTGGGACGATCAGCGGCGTCGATCGCAAAGGACGACCGTATAAGTTCCCTCTCGTCTCTCTCTCTATTGGGGTGGTCAGCAGCTATAGCCGTCGCCTCTACAGCATGGACGAGATCGGCACGCTCGTTGCGGACGCGAAACGACAGGCGAAACAGACGCCAGGCAATGTGTTTTATCTCTCGTCGCAACTGAACCCTTCCAGCCACGGTTGCTCTCGTCTCGCGTATTCTCCCCCGCTACTACGTAGCAGGCAGTTTGATCAGACTATTTTCCACTTTGTGAAAGAGGATGCGCTTGCCGAGTTCAAGTAGCATGCCATTCAGTTGTGTGAGTGAAAGCGCCACCTCTCAGGCGCTTTCACTAGCTGCGAGTGAGCAGCGTTCACAACTGCATTTTGATGGTATGCTCTTTCAGAGATGTGCTATGATACCTGTGAAGGTGTCATAGAAAGCGGGTGGTCACTACGGGTCAGGAAGATAGAGAGATACAACCAAAGAGCGATACGCTGGATGCAAAGGAGCGCGAAGCCAGGCGTCAGGCGATACGCGAGAATGCCAGGCATGTCCTGCGCGAAAGCAGGTTGGCGGAGATGCTGCAGGGCATTAATAAAAATCTCCTCAAGGGGCGAGGTCGTTTTGAAGAGTACGATTCTATGGTCCTGTTCAAATGGGGAACAGGATATACGTTGCGCCATATCTGGGTCGAGGTCGCCGGCAATACGCTGCGCTTCCGCCTGATGCAACATCGAAAGTGTGCACACCCGGCCCCTCTTTGCGATGGTGAATATCATACCTTCACCAGCGCGATGTGGTCTGATTTCAATTTTCTCCAGGCCGAGCTAAAGAAATATTACGACCGGCCAGTCTCTGAAACATCTTCAGATTGATTGCCTTTACATAGGCTCCAGGGAGAGCACGCGTACCGATCCTGTACTGTTTACAAAGCGATTAATCGCCTGGTAATTGGGATCGGCGTAGAACTCTTCGCGCTCACTTTCGCTGCCCCAGCTAAAGAGGTTGAGCAGGAAGGAGCCCTGGGGATAGGGCGAGCTCTGTGTGGTGCCCGTTTTGCCCCTGGCTGCGGCTCGGCTGACGGCGAATGTCTCCTCCTGCATGCCGCGCGCTAGAAAGGCGAATGCGAGCGTCGATTGGACCGCCTGCTGCCGCAGTTTCTCGATCCAGCCCAGTTCCGCGTATTCCGCCTGCTCCTTACGAATGTGCGCCAGGTGCGCCGCTGCCAGGACCGGGTTGGCCGCTGGACGGCTGTAGCCCCAGAGGTAGCGCATGAGCCATTGTTCGGGCGCGGCGGCCAGTAGCTCTGTCGCCAACCCGGTGAGGAGCTGCTTCGGCCCGTACTTTTCCTGCGCCCTTTGCCAGCTTTCGTCGTCATCCCATGTTGTGAGCATGAGGTAGTAGGTATCTTTTCCCCGGCTGCGATAGAAGCGCGAGGTGACCAGCCCCGGCGCGATGCGCACGGTGTCGGCGATCAGGCGGATACGCGCGAGGACGTCTGCGTCTCTGCCCGTTGTGGTGTAGGCTAACGTTGCTACGAGTAATTCCATACGCTTGCTTTTTTCTCCTGTATGACGTGCGCATAGCATAGCATAGGCGTTTCTCTCTCGCAATAGATCATGACCATATAGATCTTCTCGCTTCCCACTTGTCGTACCTGCCCGTGACTTGCTATACTTTACTATAACGCGCTGACGTGTTTGAGTCCGCCGGTATGTATGTGCTCGTGCTCGTACGCAATAGATTCCCCACCATGAGGTGCCTCCATGCTTGAACCTGAAACGACACGTAATGTTGTAGAGTGGCGGCAGGCCCGCTCCGAGGATGCCGCTATCTGGGTCTCGGTGACACGACGCAGTGCCGATCAGCTCCATTTTGAACCTGAGGATGCGCAGATCGCACGCTACAAAGAGGAAAGTCCCGAGATGCAGGCGCAGCGCTATCTGCTCTGGCGCGATGATGCCCCTATTGGCCGTCTGCGTTTCTTTCTGCAAGGCAATACTGCTCAACTGGATGGCCTGGTCCTGCTGCCCGAGGCGGGGGGAAGCGTCGCGGCGCAGGTGGTGTCGGAGGCGCTTGTGCGCGCGGCTGCCCTGGAGGCCCGCCACCTCAAGGCGACCTATCCTGCCGCCTATATCGCTTCGTTTGCCTCCGCTGGTTTTCAGGAGAAGCGCCGGCGCACGGGGATGACTGCGCCGACGAATCTGTTTATGCCGCAATTTCCTCTGCCCGATTCCCTTCGCGTGCGCCAACTCGCCTCCAGTGAATCCGAGCAGGTTGGCATTCTGTTGCAGCGCGCTTACGCGAACGGTCCCGATAATCTGCATGCCGATGTGGCGAGCTGGCGCGCGGAGGTTCGTGCTATCCAGGAGGGACGCTTTGGCCCCTTCATCCCCGAGGCCTGCTTCGTGGTCGAGCACAGTCTGGATCGCTTTCATATCGCCGGCGCTATTCTCATACATCTTGAGCGTGGCATTCCCTGTATCCGTCATATGGCCGTCGCGCCTTCGTTCCGTCATGTCGGCCTGGGCCAGCATCTCGCGCTGAAGGCGATGCGCCGCCTGCAGGAGTTGAATTACTCGACTGTGCTGCTCTACGTGACGCTCGGCATTCCGGCGGTCAATCTCTATCATCGTCTAGGATTTATTGAGGATGATCCGACATATGTCGAGGCCGAACGCCTGCTGACCCGCTGATGAAATGTGCTGAGGGATGTTATGGATAGTCCGTTGCCGGGTGAGTTCGATCTGATTGCGCGCCTCACCCGGCATCTCCCGACAAGCCCGGACGTTCCTCTGGGAGTGGGCGACGATTGCGCGCTCCTCGATCTGAACGGTGCCGATCCATTGCTACTTGCGACCTGCGATAGCCAGGTCGAGGGGGTCCATTTTACGTTATCGTTCTCCAGTCCCGAGCAGATCGGGCGCAAGGCGCTGGCGGTCAACTTGAGCGATATCGCTGCTATGGGCGGTGAGCCGCGCTATGCCCTGGTCTCGCTGATCTTGCCGCCGCACCTGCCTCTTGCAATCCTGGACGGCATCTACGCCGGCCTGCGCCAGGAGGCCGAGCGGTTCGCGACGGCGATCGTCGGCGGCAATATCGCAGGCTCGGATCAGACGCTTATCATCGATATTACGCTTCTGGGGACGGTGGAACGCGGACGCGCGCTCATGCGAAGCGGCGCTCGTGTTGGTGATGTTGTGCTGGTGACGGGGAGCCTGGGCAACGCCGCCGCCGGTCTACATACACTCCTACAGCCCGAGACGCACTACCCTTTTGACGCCCAGGAGTTCGTGCGCCAGGCGTATCGTGTGCCACAGCCACGCGTCCACGAAGGGCGCGTGCTCAACCGGTTCGGTCCCGAGGTCGTCACCGCGCTCCTCGATATCAGCGATGGCCTCAGCGGCGACCTTGGACATCTCTGTGAGCGCGTGGGTGTGCGTGTCGATCTGGCCTGCCTGCCCCTCTCTCCATCTCTACACGCTATAGCGACCAGCGCGACACACGATCCATACGCCTGGGCCTTGCACGGCGGCGAGGATTACGAACTCCTCTTTACCGTCTCTCCCGGCAATGAACAGGCTGTAATTGCTGCCGTCCAGTCGGCAACTGGCACGCCTGTCACGCCTATTGGGGTTGTCCTGCCACCGGAGGAGGGGATGAGGCTCCTGCACCCTGATGGACGTGAGGAGCCGTTGGTGGTACAGAGCTGGGATCACCAGAAGTCTCGATAATACACTTAGCATAATAGTGATAGTGGACGTCACTTCTGTGAGAAGGAGCGCAAAGCGTAGGTCACCTGCTGCTCTAATGTCATTGCCTGGTCCTGGGGAATTCTGGCGATCGCTGCCTGTGCCTCGGCATTGGAGAACCCGAGCCCGATCAATGCCTCCATCACCTCGGCCTGAATCCGTCCTGCCGGTGACGCAGCAGTCGCTCCACCGCCGGGCATCACTGTCGGAAGCTTGCCCTTTAGTTCGAGGATCAGGCGTGCCGCCAGCCGCTTGCCCACGCCGGGCGCCAGCCCCAGCCGCTGCTGATCTTCGTCGGCGATGGCTTTATAGAGTGTTGGTGCATCCATCACTGAGAGCAGCGCCAGGGCCACCTTCGGTCCCACGCCGCTCACATCGATCAGGCGCTCGAAGGCGTCGCGATCCCCTTCGGTGGAGAATCCATAGAGCGCAATGCCGTCTTCGCGCATATGAAAGTGCGTGAAGAGCGAAACCTCTGCCCCGGTCTCACCCAGGCGACTGAGCGTGGAGGTCGGAGCGAAGACGCGTATGCTGAAGCCGCCGACCCGTAGAATAGCGGAGTCGACTCGGCTCGCCTCCAATGTGCCATGAATACCTGTAATCATCGCCCCGGTCTCTACCTCTTCTTCTCACTAAAATTTTAACGCCCCTCTGGCTATAGCGGTAACTTTCAAGCTATTTGGGTGGTTGAGCTGCCCCTACTATCTATATTCCGGCAGCGCCTTTGTAAACGGAAGGGTGTTGAGATGGCAGATAGCCACGGCGGCAGCATCCGCTGCATCGTCGGGACGCGGCACCTGGGTCAGCTTCAACAGAATACGCACCATCTCTCCGACCTGGTCCTTATCCGCGCCACCATAGCCGGTCACGGCCTGCTTCACCTGCTTTGGCGTGTACTCGGCGACGGAGAGGCCGCCGTTCGCCAGCGCCAGCATGGCTACTCCGCGCGCCTGCCCGACCGTCATCGCGGTGCGCGCATTCCTGGCAAAGAACAGTTCTTCCATCGCTGCCTCCTGCGGCTTGTATTCGGCGATGATGGCGCTCAGGCCAGTATAGATAAGTTGTAATCGTTGTGCCAGCGGCATCTTTGCCGGCGTGGTGATAACATTACACACGAGCATGCGCAGGTCGCTCCCCTGTGCCATGACGACTGCATAGCCCACAATAGCCGTCCCCGGATCGATGCCTAGCGTGATGCGCGGCCCCGAAGATGGCGGGAGTGTGCGTACATTACTCATGGTGAGACAATCCCCTCTAATTCGACTGACAGGCGTTTCCGTAGACCGGGGCCGATTTCACCCACTTTACTGGCTACTCCCTCTCGTTGTGATGTATGCAATGAGCGCGGGCGTGTCTCCGCACATCATTAGCCCTGGTAGGATGCTGCAAACGACTCCGGGAAGTCGGCGTTGGTGTACACATTCTGCACATCGTCCAGGTCCTCAAGCTTTTCAATCAAGCGAATGGCCTGGTGCGCGTGCTTTTCGTCGGTTAGCTCGACCCTGGTCTTCGGTCGCATTGTGATCTCGGCCTTGGCGACCTTATACTTCTTGTCTTCCAACGCCTGCCGGACCTCTTCCATTTTCGTGGGATCAGTATAGATAATTAGTGTGGTATCGTCGGCCCCGACCGGCTCGACGTCATCGGCCCCCAGATCGAGCGCCTCCAGAGAGACCTCGTCTGGATCGCGTCCCTCCAGTTCGACCTCGATGATACCTGTGTTCTCAAACAGCCAGTCGACGCACCCATTCTCGCCCATGTTTCCGGCGTTGCGGCTGAAGGCGTTGCGTACCTCGGCAACGGTGCGGTTGCGGTTCTCTGTGAGCGTCTGTACAAGAATCGCCGTGCCGCCTGGCCCGTACCCCTCGTAGGTGATCTCTTCGAGGTTGCTGCCTTCCCCACCGCCGGCGACGCGCTTGATCGTGCGCTCGATGTTGTCCATTGGCATATTGGCGTCGCGCGCGCGCTGGATAGCCATGCGCAGGCGGAAATTCGCATCGGGATCACCACCGCCACCCTCTCGTACCGCTACCGCGATCTCACGCCCCAGGCGTGTAAACAACTGTCCCCGACGTGCATCGTTGACGCCCTTCGAGCGGCGAATCTGTGCCCACTTTGAATGACCTGACATATCCTTGCTCCCTTAGTGTTTTCTTGTTGAGCTGCTATAAAATTATGCCTGTGCATAGCGTAAGCCTGTACTTTTGAGATAAGCTTTGCGCCTATTTTAACACGAACCCCCCATGAGCGTCGAGAGGGGTAGCGCCGGCAAGCTCTTCAACGCAGCCACTCTTCGATCGCCTGGTTCACCATATCAGGCTGTTCGCGCATGACGTAATGTCCAGCGGCGGGAAAGATATGCAGGCGCGCCCCATGCTCTACTCCAGTGAGGCGTTCGCGGAGAAATGTACTGTACTTCGGGAGCGTCAGGCGGTCCTCGCTGCCACAAATCACCAGGGTTGGCAGTGCGACTTCATGGAGTCTCGACATCACATCGAACTTATCGCATGCCAGCAGATCTCTATAAAGAATCCCGGGCTTCGTCTTGACCTGCTCCTGCAAGATCTGCGTGCCCAGGGTTGGCACATGCTCCGGTAGCAAGCACAGCGCATTCGTGTGCTCGCGTGCCAGGTCCGGCGCTTCGCGTGCCTCTTGTAGAATAGCAGGGTGGACGCGCAAGCGCGCCCCCGTGCCGACCAGAATCAGGCCGCTCAGCTCCTCTCCGTACTCTAATCCCATCATGAGTGCGATCGCTCCTCCCAGCGAATGGCCCGCGATTATAGGCCGCTGCAAGCCCAGTTCGCTGGTGATAACCTCATGAACTGTTCGTGCGTAGTCCTCTACCGTTACCTCTGCTGGTAGGGTGTCCGCCCGCTCTCCATGCCCTGGCAGGTCGATTGCAAAGGCGCGCTCTTTTCCGAGATGCTCGATCTGTAAACGCCAGATGCGCCCGCTATCGCCAGACCCGTGAACGAAAACCAGTGGTCTCTCCATCAAAACGCGTCCTTTCCTCATACATCCGATGCTCTATGTGTATGGCACCAGGATATAATACAACATCGCGCGCACGAGCTTGCGCTGTTGTATAGTAAGGAAAGGCTGGCACCTGGTCGGGCGTATCTCTGCCCAGGAGATCGTACGCTCCTACCGCGAGTCGCTGGCGAAGGGCTCGCGGCGCATGCGCGGTCTGGTGGAGGGCACCGTGATGCTCAAAGCGGAATCAAGGGCTCGCAAATGCTCACCTTTGAGGGCAGCCATGTGTTTTTCATTTTGAGACAGAAACAATTTATTGAAGCAATAGCAGATTTTTTGGCTTCGCCCAAATAAAGTTTGCACAGAAGTAAAACATGACAATAGCAACCTGCGAGACAAACTCGACTTGTTTTAATACCAGCCCCACGGGCTGCTGCGGTTGACGGCCTGGCTGCCGGTCCAGGTAAAGGCATCATCGTACAGATGGCCGTTGATCAGGTACCAGCCGGCCAGCGCCCCTATCTCGTCGGAGTACTGCTGCAGCCAGCTCTGATTGGAGGTGGTCACCCAGCCCGTGTTGTAGCCGATCAGCGCGTGTCTGATGAAGTCGGTTCCGGTGAAACCAGCGGCCTTCGACTGGTGGGCGAAGTGGATCAGGTGGCGTATCCCCATGTGGACCGCGATGCCGGGATCGTAGAAATTCTGCGGCGTGAAAGCGTACTGCACCATCTGGGGGATATCGTTCTCAGGCGAATAGCTGGGATTGGCATTCGCGTAGGCGGGCTCGGCGGCTTGCAGTGGACCGTAGGAATGGGAGGCCCCGCTCCCGGTCTCCAGCGCGGCATTCAGGGTCGATTCGCGCGTAGCCATGCCCAGGAAGAATGCATATGCCTGCGCTTTGCTGCCGAGGCCCAGCGCGCTCTGGATAACGCCCCAGTTCGCATCGACCTGCTTTTCAATGATCGTCTTCACCTGCTGCTTCGTCAGATTGGCGGCCAGGGCTCTCATCGTCGCAACCGGGGTGCCCACCGGGAAATAGCGATCGCTGTTTGAACTGGATGCCGATACGGCTAGAGATTGTGTAGATACCGTTGTATGTGTCGATCCGATGGCCTGCGTGGGTGCAACCTTCGGGACCGGCGTTGCCGTGTGGACGGGCATCATGACGGAGATGGCGGCTCGCGTGGGTGCAATTGTGGGAACGGGTGTGCCCGACAGACTGGCAGGCGTCTTCATCACCGTGACGTGGGCCGCCGTGTTTGTCTTGATTACGGCTATTGTCAGGACAGTTACGGCCACGAGAATAAGAATGCTCGTCAATCCTACGACTTTTGCTTTTTCCATTTTTACCTCGACTGGGGGATATATAGTATCTTGTAAACTGAAGAACTCTTGCTGTCAAGCAAAAATGGGGACTTGAGCGTGGACAGTTTTGTATAGTAGGATAAAAGTATAAATAGATGCGGTACAACCTTCTTCAAGAAATCAGACTGTTCACACCATGAACAGTCTGTGGTACACTGATCAGGAAGAGTTTGCATGTACAAATGCGCCCGGTGACGCATTAACTTGCTTTCTGCGTGCCGAGCAGCTCCGCGACTGTCCTATGTATGCTCTCTGGCTGATCATAACAGGAGGCTTGCATCGATTTCACAACACAGAAGGGCGGGGGACGTAGTAATTATAGGATGGAAGAGGTGTTTGATAGATACAGCGCATAGAGGTCAACGCCCCGATGCAAGGAAGGGCCTCGGTCGCCTGGGTGAACGCCTGGCCGCCGAAAAACTGCTCAGTCATGGCTACCGTATCCTGGAACGCAATTTTCGTTGTAGTTATGGCGAGATCGATCTAGTCGCGGAGGACGGGCAGGACCTGGTCTTCGTGGAGGTAAAGACACGGCGTGGCACCGCTTACGGCCTGCCTGAGGAGGCGGTGACGGCGCGCAAACAACGCAAGATCGTGGAGGTTGCGCACTACTACATCGAGGCACACGAGTGCCCCGAGCGCTCCTGGCGCGTGGATGTGGTCGCGGTACAGTTGAGCGTGGGCGGGAAACTTGAAGAGATACGTATCTATCCGCATGCCGTAAGCGAGTAAGAGGACCGGCAAGACCGGGACTAGACTATACCATACTATGGAGGCAGATAATGGCCGATTTTATGGAATCTGCTAAAAATCTTTTTAATTCCGCCGTGAGTCGCACGGGCTGGGAGGCGCAGAAACAACTGCGCGTCCGCAACAAGCAAAGCGAGATCGATAAATTGATGGAGCAGCGTCGCCAGTTGGTGGATGAACTCAGCCAGGTGGCGATGAATCTCTATCAGCAGGGTACATTGACCGATTCACAGCTTGGACGGCTGTGCGCGAGTATCTATGAGCTGGATCACGATGCGAAGACGCGCGAGGCTCAGTTGCAGCAGATCAAGGACGAGCCCTATCCGGCTGATCAGCTTGGCCCCGCGCCGACGATGAACTATGCGCCGCCGCCTTCCAATCCCCAGCCGGCTCCGCCGCCACCCCCCCCGCAGACCTCGGCTCCCAATGCGGGGGCTGGTCAAGCGGCTGGCACCCAGGCGGCGCGCTGTCCGAATTGTGGTAATCCACTGCGCCCGAACGCTCTCTACTGCCGTAACTGCGGCGCGAAACTTCGTTGAGCTAAATTGCATGCCGGTATGCTATAATAAGGCGCACACTGGACAACGAGAACCGTTCCACATTCTATAGACAGAATGCGGGGCTACTCTCTTGTTTTTCAGGTGAACGCCAGTACATAGGATGTAGAGCGTTGCCGGCAGTTTTATAGAGAGAAGACAACGTTTTTTGATAGGAGTTTCCATCGCAGGGCCGTGCCAGTCGCGGCCCGTCTCATCCATAGCGCGGTGGCACAGAGCAAAATGCGAAGGTTGTTTGTTTAGTGGTCCAGAACATGCAAGAGGAGGGCACCTGTACCCTCGATATCATCAGTCATAGCTCCGCGCAGACCCAGCGTCTGGGTCTGCGCCTGGGCGAACTCCTGCAAGGGGGCGAACTGCTCTTGCTTGAAGGACAGCTCGGCACAGGTAAAACGACTTTTACGCAGGGGCTCGCCAGGGGCATGGGCATCACTGAAATGATCAGCAGTCCGACCTTCACCTTGCTCAAGGAGTATTCCGGTCAGATTCGCCCGCCGTACGACGATCAGTCCAGCACATCACCAGTGCGTAGTCCAGCTCTCTATCATTTTGATCTTTATCGCCTCGATGAGCCTGAGGAAATTATCGATCTCGGTTTCGAGGACTATTTTTATAACGGCTCTGGTGTCTCTGTGGTCGAGTGGGCAGACAAAGCCGCTGCGCTCTGGTCGAATGGCAAACTACGTGTGCGCCTGAAGTCGATGAGCGAGACCAAGCGCGGCCTGTTGTTTATCGCGACGGGTGCGCGCTATTGTGAGTTGTTGCGACAGTTTCAGAAAAATACGTATGCTACTGCTAGCTCTTGATACCTCTACGCGACAATCCAGCATCGCTCTGTATACGGAGAACGAGCTGCTCGGCGAATATCTATGGAACGCCGGTACGAATCATAGCGTAGAACTGTTAGATCATGTGAAACGCATGATAGCTGAGTGTCAGCTATCGATGCAACATCTTGACGCCGTGGCAGTGGCGATCGGCCCCGGCTCGTTTAATGGTGTGCGCGTCGCGCTCGCTACCGCGAAGGCGCTGGCATTCGCCCTGAAGAAGCCGCTGCTGGGTGTAGGAACCCTGGATATTATCGCCGCTCAACAGCAGCAGTGGCGCGCGCCCGTCTGCTCTGTACTGGAGGCTGGGCGCAGTGAACTCTACGCCGCCTGCTATCTGTTCGATGAATTGCCGGACGCCGATGGAGGGCTGACCTATCACAGGCAGCGGCTCAGCGATTATCTTTTACTGACGCCACAGCACCTGGCGAGCTATCTGCTGGAACAGGCAAACGAGTGGGTCGGTGTGCCGGGAGAGCGACATATACCGCCGTTTCTCCTGTGCGGCGAGATGAGCGATCTCTCTCGCCGGGCGCTGCATGCGCACATGCAGGAGCATGCTCTGTTTGTCGGCGCCAACCAGTCAGCGCGACGTGGCTCCGTATTGGCCGCGTTGGCGCTGCAACGCTTGCAGAATGGTGAAGAGGATGATCCTCTTTCACTTGAACCACTTTACCTGCGGCGTCCTTCTATTACGACAAGTACACGGAAGCGATCGCTGCTGGGTGGTACAACATAGTCACACAGAAAGGAAAGAGGGTGCGTTACGTCATTGAGCGAATGACGATGTCCGACGTGCCTCGCGTCATCGAGATAGAGCGCCTTGCCTATCCTTCGACCTGGCCTCCGAGCGCATATCGTAAGGAGTTGCAGGACAATCGTTGGGCGCATTATATCGTGTTACGCGATAAGCAGATTATAGGAGAGCGCACGGTCGCGCAGCAGCCGGAACCGGAGAAGCCACGAAGAAGTCGTCTCTTTCCCCTTTCGCTTTTGCCCAACCGCCCGGCTGTTACCGCTTCGTCACCTGATCTTACTTCAATTATCGGTTTTGCCGGTCTGTGGCTTATGGTAGATGAGGCCCATATCACCACGATCGCTATGCATCCCGACTTCCGCCAGCGCGGGTTGGGGGAGTTTTTACTGGTCAGCCTCATCGATACTGCTTATGAGATTGGTGCCCGGTGGGTGACGCTCGAAGTGCGCGTCTCGAATATGGTGGCTCAGAGCCTCTACCGCAAATATGGTTTTCATCAGGCGGGCGTTCGTCATCGCTACTACAGTGATAATCAGGAAGATGCTTTGATTATGTGGACCGACGAGATCAATTCTCCTGCATATAAGCAGAAATTCCAGGCGTTGAAGACCGCTCTTCTGGAAAAACTGGAAGCGCAGTAAAGCTATTCCGCGATACTCTGACTGGGAATTTACTATTATGCTCGTACTTGCTATTGAAAGTTCTTGTGATGAGACCGGGGCCGCGCTGGTACGCGATGGGCGTTACCTGCTCTCGAATGTAGTGGCCTCACAGATCGAAATCCATAACCGTTACGGTGGTGTCGTGCCCGAGGTTGCTTCGCGGCAACAGCTCGCTACGATTATTCCGGTCATCGAGACGGCTATGGAGCAGGCGTCGTGCTCGTGGGACGATATTGACGCCATTGCTGCCACCTACGGTCCTGGCCTGGCTGGCTCCCTCCTGGTCGGCCTGACCGTGGGGAAGACGCTGGCCCTGGCGCGCGATCTTCCTTTCCTCGGCGTGAATCACCTTGAGGCCCATATCTACGCGAATTGGCTGCGCCGGGGCGATGCTCCCGTTGTTGAGAGCGAAACCGATGGTGACTGGAGCTATCGCAAGGGCGATCCTATCTTTCCTTTGATCTGCCTGGTGATCTCCGGCGCGCATAGCGAGCTGGTTCTCGTACGCGATCACGGACAGTACGAGTTGCTTGGTCGCACGCGTGACGACGCTGCCGGAGAGGCTTTCGACAAGGTCTCGCGTATCCTGGGCCTGGGTTATCCGGGCGGGCCAGCAATCCAGAAGGCCGCCCAACAGGTCGAGGAGGAGCTACAGCAGCAGAAGAAGCCGCTCACCCTGGCGCGCTCTGCCTATCGCCTACCGCGTGCCTGGCTGCGCGGTACCTACGATTTCAGCTTTAGCGGCCTCAAGACGGCGATGCTCCACCTCGCCGAAGGCGCGACGAGCGAGGATGCGCGTACTACCGGTGAGGGTCGGCAGGTGAGCCAGTACACCCGCATGGGCGCGCAGGCCGCGCAGAAGGGTGCGCCCAACGTCTCCCTGCTGGCGTCCAGCTTCCAGGAGGCAATCGTCGATGTCCTGGCGGTGAAGACGCGCCTCGCCGCCCAGGAGTACCATGTCAAGCAGGTCGTGCTGGCGGGCGGCGTCGCGGCCAATGCCAGCCTGCGCGCTCGTCTGGAGCAGGAACTCCTCCCGCTCAGAATTCGCCTCAGCTATCCGCCGATCGAGTTCTGCACCGATAACGCTGCGATGATCGGGAGTGCTGCTTTCTTCCATTTATGTCGTGGTGAACAGCATGCTCTCGACCTGGACGTTGAGCCGGGCCTGAGCCTGCCATTTAAGAAATGAGCAATATGTATGCCGAAACAGAAAGTCTATGCCCTGGGTATTGACCTGGGGGGAACCAAAACGCTCGCCGCCGTCGTCGATATCGCCTCTGGGGAGGTTGTAGGCTCGGCGCGCAAGCGCACGCGCGCCGAACGCGGCCAGGACTTTGTCTCGCAGCGTACGATCGAGCTGGCGACGGCGGCGTTAACCGCCGCGAAGCTGAACCCCGAGGATGCGATCGTCGCGCTCGGGGTTGGCGCAGCGGGACAGATCGATCGCAAAAGTGGCGTAGTCGTGGATTCTCCCAACCTGGGCGTCCGTGATATGCCGCTGGGCAGCATCCTGGGGAAGCAGTTCGGCAAACCCGTCTACATAGGCAACGACGTTGAGGTGGCGGCCCAGGGCGAATATCTCTACGGCGCGGGGAAGGGATACAAGAACTTTGTCTGCGTCTTTATCGGGACGGGCATTGGTTCCGGTATCGTACAAGATGGCCACCTCTACACTGGTCTCACGGGAACAGCGGGCGAGATGGGTCATACGATCATCGACGCCGATGGGCGCATCTGTGGCTGTGGCTCTCGTGGCTGCCTGGAAGCCTACGCCTCGCGTACCGCGATCACAAAGGCGATTATGGCGGAGATCCATCATGGACGCCCCTCGGTCCTGGCCGACGATGCCGTGCGCCAGTTGAGACAGGGCGAGACCATTATCCGCTCGGGCATTCTCGCCAGCGCCATTCAGCAGAAGGACGAGTTGACCATCGAGGTCATCACCGAGGCGGGAGAGTATCTTGGCCGCGCGCTCGGCTCGATCATGAACTTTTACAATCCCGACTGCATTGTGCTCGGTGGCGGCGTCATTGAAGCGATCGATCTTCTCTTTGAGACCGCTGTCCATCGTGCGCGTATCACCGCCCTCGCCGCGCCCGCGAAGACGCCGATACTGCGCGCGAAGCTCGGCGACTTCTCGGGCGTAGTCGGCGCGGCCTGCATGGGTGCCCAGGTGGCAGGCTTTTCAATCCCTTAAGCAGGTCGTCAAGGTACCCAGGCTTCTGCCGCTGAGAGATAGCATACACAAAACAGTAGGGATGGGGCTTGCCCCATCCGGTAACCACGTGCGGTGAACGCGCTCCCCGGGCCGGATGGGGGCAAGCCCCATCCCTACTGTTGAAGAGATCTGGCAATAACAATACAATAATAATAAAAGAAAGCGGGACTGACAATGGACGAAGGAACTCCTCCTCACATTGAAGTGCGTGCTGTACATGTCAACGATGCTCCTGCTCTGTATGATTTAGATTACAATTTTGAGACGGACCGTATCTACACCCTGCGCGTACAGGATCGTCTGCACGATGAGCAGGGTGACGATGTAGGCGAGCAGGTGGCCTTCGCCTTTGAACTGGTCGAGACGCTCGTTGATTTCCCTCTCTACAAGAACTTCCGCGAGTACGAGAATGCCCTGGCCGATGTGGAGGCGAGGCTAAAGACCGTCGAGGGGGGCTACGTGGCCCTGGCCGATGGGCAGATTGCGGGTGGCATCCTGCTCAATGTCGAGGAGTGGCGCCTGGTTGCGCGCGTGCAGGATATCATCGTTGGTCGCCAGTTCAGGCGTTACGGCGTTGGCTCGCTTCTGCTCAGTTGCGCCGCTGACTGGGCGCGCAAACGTAACTGCTGGGCGCTTGTCCTCGAAACCCAGAATACGAACTATCCCGCCATCCAATTCTACCTGCGTAACGGCATGGAGATCTGGAGCATCAACCAGCACTACTATCCTCCCGGCTCGCTGAGCCACGAGATCGCGATTTTCATGGGCAAGCGCCTCTCGTCCGAGCGCTCCTGACCAGGGCCCGCGCAAGGCAGGCCCTTACTTGTTAGACGGTGATGGGCGCTTCTAGCTTCGGGAACAGGGGGGCGGGCGGCGGCAGAGTACTGCCGGCGGGCACCGTCTGTAGACGCCAGAAGACCTGGCTCACGTCGCCCTCGAAGCCCAGGTAGCCGTGCAGCTTCTGCGACGAGAAGGGCAGGTAGGGACAGAAGAGCAGGCGCAGTCCACTGATAACCTGCAACATTACGTAGATGCTGGTGCCGGCAGAGGCGCGATCGACCTTGATCTGCTTCCAGGGGGCCTGCTCGTCCAGGTAGCGGTTGGCGGCGCGCGCCACGGCCATCGCGGCGTTCAAGCCCTCCTTGAAGTGGCAGAGCGCGATATTGTGTCCGACCAGGCCGAAGCCGCGCTCAACCTCCGATAGGATCTCGCGGTCGGCCAGACGCAACGCTAGCGGCTCTGGTACGACGCCACCGAAGCGGCTCTGTAGGAAGCTCAGCGTGCGGTGAACGGCGTTGCCGTAGGTCGCGACCAGCTCATCGTTGTTGCGGCGCACCAGTTCGTCGAACGTGAAATCGCTGTCACGTCCTTCCGGCGCTGTGATCGAGAGGTAGTAGCGCAGGGCATCGGCTCCATACTGGTCCAGGACATCCTTCGTCCAGATGACGTTGCCGCGACTGCTCGACGCCTTGGCCCCGCTCATGGTCATGAACTCGTTGGCGGGCACGTCGTATGGCAGGTTGCGGTTGCCATATCCGATCAGCATAGCGGGCCAGATGATTGTGTGGAAAGGGATATTGTCCTTGCCGATGAAGTAGTAGGACTTCACGGGCGGATCGGCCTGGCCTGGCACCCACCAGGTCTTCCATGCCTCGGGTGTGCCCTGTCGCTCCGCCCATTCGACGGAGGCGGAGTAGTAGCCGATAACGGCGTCGAACCAGACGTAGATGCGCTTATCCTCGTACCCTTCCAGCGGAATGGGGACGCCCCAGTCCAGGTCGCGGGTGATGGCGCGGGCATGCAGACCCTCTTTGAGCCAGTTCATGGCGAACGTCAGCGTATTCTGGCGCCAGTGGTCCTTCTCTCGCGAGAGCCACTCCATTAATGGCTCCTGCAGCTTCGGCAGGTCCAGGAAGAAGTGCTCCGTCTCGCGCATCTCGATCTTATTGTCCTTGCTTCTGCTCAGGCGGCTGTGGGGATCGATGAGGTCGACGGGATCAAGCGTGTGGCCGCAGTTGTCGCACTGGTCGCCGCGCGCCTGCGTATAGCCACAGATGGGACAGGTCCCTTCGATGTAGCGGTCGGGCAGGAAGCGACCATCCGCCGGACTGTATGCCGCCAGCATGCTATCTTTATAGATATAGCCCTTATCGTAGAGGGTCAGAAAGAAATCCTGAGTGATGCGGTAGTGGTTCGCCGTCCCCGTCTCCGTGTAGAGGTCCCAGGACATGCCCAGGCGGTCCCAGACCTCGCAGATCTCCTTGTGGTAGCGGGCCACAAATTCGCGCGGTGTGATGCCCTGCTTCTCAGCGTCCACGAGAATAGGCGTGCCATGTTCGTCGCTCCCGGAGACCATCAGGACGTTATTGCCCGCCATGCGATGGTAGCGTGCAAACGTATCTGCCGGGAGGTATGCGCCCACAATCTGCCCGACATGGGTAGAGCTCTTCGCGTACGGCCAGGCGACGCAGACAAGAATATGTTCATTCATAATATGATCTATCTTCCTTAAGTGGTAAAGGATCGAGCCATGCGGGGAAGACTCTTCGACCTTCTGCGCACACCCTTTTAGCGGCTACATATCTGGAGCCGAACAGCCCTATTATAGCAATTGTCTACCTGAAGTACAAGCTATCACATGCCGATATAGCGTGCGTAGACGGAGCGCGCGATCTGCTCGTCGTCCGTTCCCTTGATGATGGCGCGCGCGTCGGGAAAGATGGTGAGGTCATAGCCATCGACCTGAAAGTGCAGCAGAAACTCGTTGTAGTTGACAGTACTGACCGCCTGCAGCCGCTCTGCCAGCGTGGAAAAATCGATCCTGCTCTTCCCCGTCGCCGCTCGCACCTGCACGGCGTTGCGTCCGCACAGACTGGTACTACCGGTTCCGGCCAGCGCATCCAGGAACTCGTACTGATGCTGGCCGCACGCGGGACAATCCGGCTGGCGTGGCAGCTCAATGCGGTCGAAGGCGTTCTCCCACAGATCGAGCGTGACCAGTTCCCGACTGACCTTAGCGCTCTTGAGCAGGATCTTGAGCGCCTCGGTCGATGCAATCCCCGTAATAGCGCCCACAATGCCGTTCAGGACGCCTGCCGTATCGCAGGTCGGCGTCGTGCCTGGGAGCGGCATCTCTGGAAAGACGCAGCGCAGGCAGGCCGTGTCGCCGGGCAATATATTCATCGTCACCCCATACGAAGAGATCACTCCGCTATAGATCCAGGGTCGCTGGTATTTCACGCACACATCGTTGAGCAGGTAGCGCGTCTCGAAATTGTCGGTCGCGTCGAGAACCAGGTCCGTGTCCTGCACCAGGGACTCGATGCCGTCGGCGTTGATATCCTCCACCAGCGCCTCGACCTGTACCTCGCTGTTGATGCGCTGCAGCTTCTCGGCGGCGGCGACCGCCTTTGGTATGTGTCGCGCGATATCCTCCTCATCGAAGAGGATCTGGCGCTGCAGATTGTTCAGTTCGATAAAGTCGCGATCGGCGATCACCAGGCGACCGACCCCCGCGCGGCACAGGTTGTTCGCCAGCACCGTGCCCAGCGCGCCGCAGCCGATGATCGTCACCGACGCCGCGCGCAGTTGTTCCTGTCCCTCTTTGCCAATTGGTCTAAACAATGTTTGTCGTGAGTAACGGTCGAGCATCGCTGTCTCCCTCGTTGTGCATATAGACATCGAATTCACTGTATTCTAACATATGTGAACAAGGCATGAGGTGCGTTTCATTTTTTGTACGAAGGAATCTCACCAGGCAACCTATGTAGGGGCGCGATTTATAAGCCCCCTGCGCCCCACAGGGGAAACGAGGGTGAACCGGGGTCCTGCGACTGGGTAGGAGGCAGCGGAAATATTTCTCCTCTGGTATTATAGAAACAGGACCCTTTCTCCGATAGAGGAAGTAGTGACAACTTTTGTTGCTCCTCACAGACAAATAGTACGAAAGAGGCGATTAGTTGGCAGTCGCACGTAACTGTGTTACAATGCATTGGGTACGACTATCATTCTGGACCTGTAACCAGTACATTGTGTAGTGATTTGCGAGGGGCATCTAATGAGCAGTGGGAATGCGATGAAAAAAGTATTGGTTATCGATGACAATCCGACCATTGTGGAGCTCATCAAGTATGCAGTGAATCTGCAGGGCTCTTTTGAGGTTATCGTGGCTTACGACGGAGTGCAGGGCCTGGAACGGATCTTTGCCGAGCAGCCGGACTGTGTGATTATCGACGTGAAGATGCCACGTATGGATGGCTATCAGCTGGTGCGCTGTCTACGCGGCGATGCTCGCACCGTGAATACGCCGCTGATCATTTTGAGCGCGATGACGCGCGACGATGACCAGATGACCGGGATGCTCTCGGGTGCCGATGAGTATCTCACCAAGCCTTTCAAGCCCACGGCTTTGAACGCTGCCATCGAGCGTGTCCTGCATCTGACGCCAGGGGAGCGGCAACGCCGTACCGACAATCTCGTGCAGACACAGGCCGAGCACGATTGACACGAAGCTCCGCACTGCATACTGCGGGAACTATGTGGAGTGAATAGGAAATGAAGAGGGTTGGATGCACAGGGGACTGCTTGTACTGTTTGAATAGTGCGTGGACCACAGTCATTGCGTAGTTTAGATATTCTTTTCGTAGATAGCGACCCACATGCACGCGAGAAGATGCAACAGGCGCTGGAAAACAGTTTTGTTGTGCATTGCGTTGCTTCGGTAGCGGAGGCAAAAGTGAGCCTCAAGGCGTTCATGCCAGACATTCTGATCATTGAAGTTGCGCTTGATGGGGAGAATGGGCTGGACCTCTGTCGCTACGTGCGTAGCCTATCCTCTTTCAACTCCCTTCCGATAATGTTGCTTACCTCCCTGACAACCTTCCAGGATAAAGTAGCGGGCTTCAACGCGGGTGCCGACGATTACGTGGTGAAGCCGTTTGATGCGTACCATCTGAAGGCCCGTATTCGCCTGCTTGTACGCATCAAACATCTTGAGGGCCGTACGACGACATAGGAGGGATGTCTCTTAGCCGGGGAAATGACAGGCCGCGTAGTGATTGGTCTGTTTCTCCTCCAGCGGCGGGATGACCTCGCGACAGATGGCCTGCGCCTTCCAGCAGCGAGGATGGAAGTTGCAGCCGCTCGGCGGGTTGACCGGGCTGGGCACATCGCCTTCGAGGATGATGCGTTTGCGCTTTGCCTCAACAGTCGGGTCCGGCACTGGAATGGCCGAGAGCAGGGCCTGTGTGTATGGGTGCAGTGGCAGCTCGTACAGGCTCTCGCTCTTCGCGAGCTCCACGACGCGCCCCAGGTACATCACAGCCACGCGATCACTGATATGCTTTACAACGGAGAGGTTGTGCGCCACAAAGAGGTAAGTCAGGCCGAACTTGCCTTGCAGATCGCCCAAAAGGTTGAGCACCTGCGCCTGAATCGATACGTCGAGGGCGGAGACCGGCTCGTCGGCGACGATGAAGGATGGGCGCAGGGCGAGCGCGCGGGCAATGCCGATGCGCTGGCGCTGGCCGCCGCTGAACTCGTGCGCGAAACGGTTCACGTAGTACGGATTGAGTCCTACGACTTCTAACAGGCCCGCGACCTCATCGCGCAACGACTTAGCGTTTCCGCGATGAAAGTTTTCCAGCGGCTCCGCGACGATCTGCCCGATGGTGTAGCGCGGATCGAGCGAGCCGTAGGGGTCCTGAAAGACCATCTGCATCTCTGCGCGCTTCTGGCGTATCTGACCGGGCGAGAGCTCTGTCAGTTCGACGCCATCCAGCTTGACGCTGCCTGCCGTCGGCTTAATGAGTTGGAGGATAGCGCGCCCCGTTGTTGACTTGCCGCAGCCGCTTTCACCCACCAGTCCCAGCGTCTCGCCGCGACGAACAAAGAGATCGACGCCATCGACGGCCTTAACCTGGGCCAGCGTGCGCCCCAGGATGCCTCCCTTAATGGGGAAGTGAACTTTCAGGCCCTTGACATCAACAAGCGTCGTGCCAACCTGTTTGGACGTTTCAACTTCTTGTACCATTTTTTTATCCCTTAGTGCAAAAGCACTTGACCTGTTCGGATTCATTCTCTAGAATGGGCCGCGTCGGAGAGCGAGGGGAGCTGATGCGACCTATTCCTTTGATCCGTCTGAGGATACTGCAACATATCAGTTTGGATAGAAGCAGGCCGCAACCTGCTCGCCGCGACCAACAGACGTCAGCTCCGGTCGCTCCTGGCGACAGCGGCTCTGTACCTTGGGACACCGCGGCGCGTAGGGGCACCCCACCGGAGGGTTTGACAGGTCGGGTGGCTGCCCGGCGATCGGTGTGAGACGGCTCCCACGTGACTCGTCGAGGCGCGGAATAGACTGTAGTAGTCCAGTGGTGTATGGATGAGCCGGCGTCTCGAAGATCTGTTTGACGGGAGCCGATTCCACGATGTGCCCCGCGTACATCACGTTCACTTGCTGGCATGTGCCCGCGACCACGCCCAGGTCGTGGGTGATCAGCATCACAGCGGTGCCGAACTCCTGCGAAAGGCCCTTCATCAACTCCAATACCTGGGCCTGGATGGTCACATCAAGCGCGGTTGTCGGCTCGTCGGCGATGAGGAGCTGTGGATTGCAGGAGAGCGCAATGGCGATCATCACGCGCTGGCGCATGCCGCCGCTAAACTCGTGGGGATAGTTCCTGGCGCGCCGCTTGGGATCTGGAATGCGCACGAGGTCGAGCATCTCGACCGCGCGTCTCCAGGCCTGGTCGTTGCTCACATCCTTACGGTGGCGTTTGACTGTCTCGGCGATCTGGTAGCCGACGGTAAAGACCGGGTTGAGCGAGGTCATCGGGTCCTGGAAGATCATGGAGATCTTGCTGCCGCGTAACTCGGTCAGTTCGTCCAGGTTCTTCTCCAGAATATTCTCGCCGTTGAAGTTAATCTCGCCGCCAACGATCTTCCCAGGCGGATTGGCGACCAGGCGCATCACAGAGAGGGCAGTCACGCTTTTCCCGCAGCCACTCTCACCCACGACCCCGAGGGTCTCGCCTGGCCTCATCACGAACGACACATTATCGACCGCCTTAACCACCCCGCCACGGGTAAAGAAGTAGGTTTGTAGATTGTTGACCTCAAGCAAATTCATTGCCATATCTCTTATTTCTCCGTTTACTAGTCTTTCGATCGTGGGTCGAAGGCATCTCGCAGTCCATCGCCGAGGAAGGAGAAGCAGAGCACGATAATCGCCAGGACGATGGATGGCAGCAGTACTTCCCACGGATGGCTGTCGATCTGGGCTGTGCCGTCTGAGATCATCAGGCCGAGGCTTGACCCTGGTGATTGTACGCCTAAGCCAAGCAGGCTAATGCCCGCTTCACCTACGATCGTGTTGGCGATGTTGAGGGTTGAGGCGATAATCACAATGCTGAACAGGTTTGGTACGATATGGTGCAGAATAATCTTTGTGCTGCTCGCGCCGGAGGTGCGTGCGGCCTCTACAAACTGCTGTTCCTTCAGTTGGAGCGTCTGCCCTCGCACGTAGCGCGCCATAATGGGCCAGGCGGTGAATGCCAACGCCAGGGAGACGAGTATAAGGCGCGCATTGCCGTTGGGGCCGATGATAGGGACACTGCCTAGTGCGGTATCAGCCCACGTACCAAAGATGCCCGTCAGCAGGATGACGAAGAGCAGTCCTGGGAAGGCAAACATAATATCGGTGAAGCGGGCCAGGAACTGGTCGATCCAGCCACCATAGTACCCGGCCAGTACGCCGATAGTAATACCCAGCACAACGTCGACGATCTCGACCAGGACAGCGACGCTGATGGAGATGAGCAGTCCCTGCATCAGGCGTGCCAGCAGATCGCGTCCGACCGAGTCAGTGCCCAGCCAGTACATGGGAGAGATGAATTCATCCTGGTGTTCGAGTTCCTGGTGGAAGGGGTTGTGGTAGGTTGAGGATGCAACTGCCCCATTGAGGGCGCTCTGGTAAGTTCCGCCGATATGCTGGTAGATCAGTGGCCCAAGGATGGCGAGTAGCACAAAGAAGAAGATGATCCCCGCGCTTACCATTGCGCGCTTGTCGCGAAAGAGTCGCAGCATCGATTCCTGAAATGGCGTGCGCGATTTTTCTGGTCCCTTTGGCGAAACTGTTTCTCCTGGTGCTGGTACCGTACTGGCCTCAGTCAGGTCGACCAGGAACGGATCTGCTGGCAGTATGGCGCTGTCAGGAACCATCGCTCCCTGGGCGGCAGGTTCAGTATTTCTGTCTCTTGTATCCATGTGTTCTTTCCCTGCCTCCTACGCGACCTTGATGCGCGGATCAACGATGGTATAGAGGATATCCGAAATGAGATTGCCTATCACCACAGCGACGGCGAGCAGGACGGTAGTCGCCTGAATTACAGGATAATCGCGTGAGTTGACAGACGTGATCGTGATCTGGGCGATGCCAGGAATGTTGAAGATCTCTTCGATGAAGAACGCGCCTGTGACGAGCAGACCGATCGAGAAACCAAGCACGGTGACGAGCGGGATCAGGGCGTTGCGCAGAGCGTGGCGATAGATCACGACGCGCTCGCTGAGACCTTTGGCCCGTGCGGTGCGCACAAAGTCCTGACGCAGGACCTCCAGCATGCTTGTGCGCGAGAGGCGCGCAATGTAGGCCATGCCGGTAACTGCATACACCAGAATAGGTACGATCTTAAATTGCAGATCGCTGAAAGTGTATTGCCAGGGATTGCCCCAACCGGAGACGGGCCAGGTACCGCCGGTATGTTGATCGATCCAGACAATGAGCACCTGGACAAATACCGAGAGCACAAAAACAGGGATCGCAAAAAATACCAGCATGATGCCCATATTTGTTGTGTCGATCCAGGTGTTTGCTTTCAAGGCTGAAAGCACTCCAAGTGGTACACCAACTAATATTTCAATGACGAGCGCCCAGAAGCCAAGCTCAGTCGAGATCGGAACGCCCCCAGAAAGAATACTCCACACACTCTGACCCTGTTGCTTAAAGGAGTAGCCAAAATCGAAGTGAAGCAGGTGGACGAGGTAGTTGTAGTACTGTTGGTACCAGGGCAGATCTAAGCCATAAGCGTGCTTAAGCTGCGCGTAGAGTCGTGGATCGAAGTGCTGTCCTAGCAGAGTACGGATCGGATCTCCGGGGGCATTCAGCCCCATGATAAAAGTGATGAAGGTTACACCGATCACGACGAACAGGAGACCGATGAACCTCTTAATTAAAAATTGTACCATGCTTAATCGCGCCCCCTCATGTGTTAAATACGAGGCTAGAAAGGGTAGAGAAAGACCATCTGAACGGCATCTCTGCTACGCAAACAATTGGTATACAGGTCGAATGTTCGAAGAATGAGTGATATCTGCGAAATGGCACCCTTTTTCTTTCAGAGACACGCTCAATGGCGAACGTCGACTATCTTTACACGGGATTTTGTCCATTATTCTATGTGACGTTAGTACCATTGTCAAGCCAGCAGCTTACAAACGCGCGCTGTATCAGAACATAGAAAATGAATTTATACTTTTGAGCGAAGGGGGACAGCAATAACGCTATTGCTGCCCCCTTGAGTCTGTCAGATGATTCTGACGTTACCAATATGCGAGGACAATCTACGACCCGACGGTGGCGTTAGCGCACGGCGTATTCGTCGAGATGTAGACTCTGGACCAGGAGTCCGGCGGGAACAGTCCCTCACCGTTGGTCTGGAAGCCCTGCACGCACGGCTTGAGCAGGCCGGATCCGTACTGCTGCTCCATGGGCAGCCAGGCGACATCGTTGACCAGCGCCTGCTCGGCCTTGTTATAAGCCTGCAAGCGAGCGTTTGGATCAGTCATACTATCGGCTGCATCCAGTTGTTTCTGCACCGCCTGCTGTTCGGCGGCGCCAGAGCCCTTGTTCTGCCCATAGTTCATGCCGTTCTGTCCAGCACCGGCGGCGAACTGGAGCGTGGTCCAGTCTTCAGGATCCGGGTAGTCGGCGATCCAGCCGGGACCCGTGTAGAACTGCAGTGGATTATTGGCACCAAGTCCCTCGTCGTTAAACAGAGTATTGAGATCAATGTCGTTTGTCTTAACAGAGACGCCCAATGTGCTCTGCCACATCTGCTGCATCGCTGCTACCTCATCTCTGGTAGCCTGATTGCCTGCACTTGAATAGGTCAGCGTGATGGAGGGCAATGCGGCGGCGCTGGCATAGCCTTCTTCCTGTAGCCCCTGCTGGAACAACTGCCTGGCCAGCGTTGGATCGCCGGAGGTACCTTTAACGCCAGCGGGACCCGTGAGGTTTGGATTGTAGCCATACTGGCCCTGGGGAATGATATGATTGGTCGCCAGGAAAGAGCCTTTCCAGATGTTGTTCACGATCAGGTCTTTATTGATCGCCAGCGCGAACGCCTGGCGGATCTTGACATCATCGAAAGGCTTGTGGTTGTAGTTCATCGCGTAATAATTGGTCGCCAGGACAAGGTGCCTGTGGAAGTCCGAGCGCGTCTTGTCTGAGGCATAATCCGCCAGCGGAATGGTGGCATCGTCAAGTCGATTGACAAGATAGTCTTTGCGGTTTGTGTCTTCGTTCTTGTAGAAAGGGAAGACAACTTCCTTCAACTGGGGCTTGGGACCGTAATAGTTGGAGTTAGGTACAATGTCAATCTCTTTGTTGTGGATGTAGTGCAGCACCTTGAACGGGCCAGAGCCGCCGCCCTCGGTCAGATGGTCGGTCCAGCTTGTATTGCCATACTTATCGATCAGGCTTTTCTCAACTACATAAGAAACCTGGAAGGTCAGTGTCTGCAGGAAGAATGGAACCACTTTGCTGGTCTTGATCGTAATTGTGTTGTCGTTTGGCGTGAGCAGGCTATCGCCGATGATCGTCTTGATAGCGCCGCTGTTGAGCCTGGTGGAGTCTTTGATATAGCGCAGATAGTAAGGAGCCGTAACCGACTTAAGCGAGGGCTGTAACGAACGATCGATGCTGTACGCTACGTCTTTTGAAGTCAGCGGAGTACCGTCGCTGAACTTCAGCCCGGGTTTGAGGGTGAATGTCCAGGACAGTTTGTCGGAAGACTGCGTCCAGGAAGCGGCGAGCTGCGGGTGGATATTCAGGTTATCGTCCTCGGAGACCAGTCCAGTAAAAACGGTCTCGATAGCAGCGGCGGAGTTGAAATCTGTTGCCTTTGCCGGGTCGAAGGTGCTGATATCTGGTACAGCATAGCCAACATACGTGCTGACAAATACCTGCTTGTTGTCAGGCGCTTTGGTGTTCGATGACGAGCTTGAGCTTGATGATGAGCCGCCGCCACACGCCACCGCTACCATGGCGAGCAAGAAAAAGGCTGGCAGGAGGGCCTTTTTTGTAATGTTCATATTTTGATGCACCTCGGAATTACTCCTTGTTCTTCTCGTAAGAACAAATAGTTGGACGAAACAGTAGGGGATATGCCTGGTGCTCCATAGGTAGAATATACATCAGGTTGCCTGTTTGTTCTGTAGATGCATACCTCCTTCTCCCATTATGTATATGCTCTTCAAGCGTCAGACCTTCTAATTCGCGCAATGGTACCGATCTGTAGATGTTCCACCTGATTTTAGAAACACGAAACAGAGCACGTTAAAGCCAGGGATGCAGATTGACCGCTGCAACGGTGGCACATATTAATTACGTTTATTAGCAATGGAATCTCACACTTGTCTGAAAAAACGTTGTTGAAGAGGAATTTTCCGCTTATTCCGACCATAAAAGAGGTGAGATGACGCGAATCATCTCACCTCGTCAGAACAGTCTTATAGTCATCTGTGCGCAAAACTACTGATAGCTGGACGTATTGGTACAGGGTGTTGCCGTGGAGATAAAGACGCGTCCCCAATCGTCGGGCGGGGTCACCCCGTATGGAGTGTCTGTAATGCCCTGAACGCATGGCTTCTGGACATAGCTGGCAACCTGCTGCGCGACGGGAAGCCACGCCACATCATTGACGAGTTGCTGCTCGGCCTGCTGATACCTCTGCAGCCGCTCTGCCGGAACCAGGCTGGCATCGGCCTGGACGAGCGATTGCTGGGTAGCCTGCTGCTGCGCCGCGTCCGCCGTGGAGTTCTGACCATAGTTCATGTTGTTGAACTGCGAGCTCCTGCCGAACTGCAGAGATGTCCAGTCCTGTGCATCGGGATAGTCGGCGATCCAGGCGGCGTACCAGAACATCAGTCCATGCGGATTATTCGTCGCTGCGCCGATCTCGGTCTGTAGTTTTGCGTCGTCGACATAATCAATGGTGACGGTGATGCCGAGCGCCTGTTGCCACATCTGCTGGAAGACCGCGTACTGGGCGCGCACTTCCGCCGTGTTGCTTCCCACCACGGAGAGAACGATGGGTGGCAGCTTTTCTCGCGTCAGTCCCTCTTCCTGCAGTCCCGCATCGAAAAGCTTCTTCGCGACTGCGGTATCTCCTGCCGTGCTTCTTTCTCCTGTCGGACCTGTCAGGTTTGCATTGTAGCCAGGGATGCCGGGTGGGATGATATGGTTGGTAGCAATGGCGGAGCCTGTGTAGATCTTCGCGGCGATGAGATCTTTGTTGAGGGCGAGTGCGAACGCCTGCCGAATCTTGATGTTATCAAACGGCTTCACCAGGTAGTTCATCGCCAGATAATTGATGGCCAGCACGGGATACTGGTGATACTGCCCCGGTGTGGCCTTCTTTACCTGCGCGAGCTGTGGTGCGGGAATAGGCGCTGCGTCGAGGCGATCGACCTGGTAGTCTTTGTATGCAGTGTTAGGGCTCATATACAAGGGGCGCACGATCTTCTTCAGTTGCGTTTTAGACCCGGCGTAGTGCGTGTTGGGGACGAAGTCCATCTCTTTATTGGGCAGGTATTGCGCCAGTTGCCAGGGTCCCGAACTTCCTCCCTGGCTGAGATGCATTGTAAACTGCGAGCCGTACCTGGTCACGAAGCTCTTCTCAACAACGTATGCGGTCTGGTTGGTCAGGGTGTAGAGAAAATAAGCCGCTCGTCTGTTGGTGATGATAACGACGGTCCTGGCATCGGACGTCAGGATGCTATCGCCGATCAACGTTTTGATCTGCCCGGCTTCCAATTTGTCGCTATCCTTGATCAGCCCGAGAAAATAGGGCGCCGCAAACGAGTGCGTGGCGGGCTGCAGGGCGCGATCGATGCTGTAGGCAACATCCGCCGAGGTGAGCGGCGTGCCATCGTTGAATTGCAGGTGAGCGCGCAGGGTGAAGGTCCAGGTCAATCCATCAGGGCTCACATGGTGAGTTTGCGCTAACGTATCCTGTATTCCACCGAAATCGTTGAGCTCGACAAGCCCCTCGTAGAGCATGTTGACGATCGAGGCGGAGGACACATCTGTGACGAGCGCGGGGTCAAGCGCTGCATAACTCGGATTGCCGAGAATGGGTTTTACGAAAATCTGCTTGCTTGCGGGTGCCTCTGTATTGGAGGAGCCTATCACCTTGTTTCCACTATTACAGGCGACGAGGAATGAGAGCAGATAGCAGAGCACGAGTAAAAGCGCTGGCATATTTCGCTTGCCAGGTTGCATAAGAATATTCTCCTTGTAACAATAAAGATGAGTCACCTGCCATACAAAGTGTTGCCGACAGGCGCAGATAGTTATCGGAAATGCTGTATTTGACAATAAGGCGATTCAGACGCGAAGAGATCTCGCAAGAGGGGAAAAATGGTCCTTAAGTACCATCCGAGAGGATTCTTCATTGGTAAAACATAACTGTATTCAAATGGATGCCCAAATCGCCTCTACTATCAGTAGGGATGGGGCTTGCCCCCATCCGGCCCGAAGAGATCCACACTCTTGGGCATGATCGCGCTCCCCAGGCCGGATGGGGGCAAGCCCCATCCCTACTGGGTGAGGAGGGGAAGGGCGGCATCGGGCTCGGCGTAGAGCGTGCGTTCGCGCTCGTAGATGACCATACCGGGACCTCCGCCCTTCATGTGTTTTACGTAACGCTGCTGGGTATAGTCAACGGGGGCGCTCGTGCTGCCCCGTGCCTGGCTGTAGTACGCGGCGAGGCTTGCCGCCTGCTCAATCGTGCGGCGCGGAATATCGCGTCCAGCGGCCTTGATAATCACGTGGGCGCCTGGAACGCCGCGCGCGTGCAGCCAGATGTCGTTTGGAGCCGCCTGGTGAAACGTCACCTCCTCGTTCTGACGGCTGTTTTTGCCGACGAGCATAGTGAAGCCGTCGCTGCTCTGCACATGCAGCGGGACACCACCTCCCGGCGGGACAGGCTTCCCTTTTGCCTGTTTGCCACCCTTCCCCTTTTTAGCAGCTTTCAGCGCCTTCTTGTCCTGTGCCTGTTTGCCACGGATATAGCCCGCGCTCTGGATCTCGGCCCTGACCAGCGCGACCTCCGCGGGCGTCTCAGCGAGCTGTAGATCGGAGAGCAGTTGTTCGATCGTCGCCAGCTCGACATTGTTCTGCTCGATCTGTGCCGGGATCAGTTGGAGCGCGCGGCGCAGCTTGTGATATTTGTTGAACATGCGATTGGCGTTCCCCACGGCGTCGAAGCGCGGATCGAGCGCCACTGTTACCATTTCGTTGCCCTCTGCGCCATCGGTAAAGAAATTCTGCAACGTAACACTGCTCTCTCCCTGTTGCACTTCGTGCTGGTGTGCCAGGAGCAGATCGCCCTGGAGGCGATAGCGAGCGGCCTCTTCTGAGGTCGCCATCTCCTGCTGCAGAAGCTCGGCCCTTCTTTTGCGGCGCTCGAGCTGCGTCTGCAAGATCTTACGCATAGGTGAGCGTACGCCCTCCATCGCGTCGCGCCACTCGGCTCGCGCGTAGTAATCGTCGAGCAGCACGTTGATCGATGACGAGCGGCGCACGCGCAGGCCCGGCTGGCGCGCGTATTGCTCCAGAACGTAAGGCGCAAAAGCTATAGGGACCGCCTGTTCCACGTTCTCCCCTTCGGCCAGGCGCTCAACCAGTTGAGGCTGCCAGCGGTGCGTATTATAGGCGGCGGTGAGGTCGCGTATGTTCCAGGCCAACTCTTCCCACATCTCTTCATTGACGTCTGCCTGCGGCGTCTCGCTCTCCTCCGTTGTGCGGTACACGACCTCGCGCGCCAGCAGAGGGCTGAAGCCCTGCAACTGTCGGTTGATAAATTGCCACAGCTTCGTCTGCTCCTGCCCTTTTTTGCCTCTCCCGGTCGGTGATTGTTTCTCACTCGCGGTATGCTCAGCGGCGGCAGAGAGCGCTAACTGGGCGGCGGTAACGCTGGTCGGTTCCAGGCGTGGCAGCGTCTGATCGGCACCGACGCGCTGCTGGGGCGGCGGTGGGACATACTGTACGCCAGCCGCGATCACGCGATAGCGGTTGATATCTGAGCCGACGCGTTTGAGGCTCCCCAGAATCAGGCCAGCTTCGTTGCAAAGGATGATATTGCTGAGACGTCCCATTATCTCGATGATCAGGCGGAAACGCACGCGCTCGTTCCCCTCTGGACCGCTGCGATAGCCTGCGATAATCTCCAACACCCGCTCCCAGCGCGGCTGCACGACGGTCTCGATGCGCGTCCCCTCCAGATGTTTGCGCAGCAGCATAACGAACGCAGGCGGCTCACTGGCGATCTTTGGCGGCTTGAGCGCGGTCAGATGCGCCCTGGCAAGCTGTGGATGGGCTGAGAGATGGAGCCAGCGGTTCTGTCCTCCACGCTCCTGGCTCCCAGGCACATAGCACTGGAGTGCGAGGGCGTACTCAGTCGGCTGGATAATAGTATCGATACGCCCTCCAGCCAGCAGAATGCCCCACTCGTCAGCGACGGCGGCCAGTGTCATAGCATCAACGTACATATGCAAATCCCATCTGTTTCTCGAATGCAGTGCATCCGAACATGGCATAACTTCCGAAGCATGGAAAACTTGTTGTACAATAGAATCATGAGCATGTATTCACACGAGAGAGCTGCGCCTTTGCAGGCGAAGACAATTACACTTGCTCATTGCAGAACAGTATAACAAACTGTTCTCTGTTCGTACACCAACCCTCTCTTTTGGAACTACACCAGGAAGAAGAAGATGCAACTGGAGACAGAGTCAACCGTGCCTCAAAGGGAGGTCACATCGCCGCAACCCCTCAAACAGGGCCTGCTCTTCGTGCTTTCAGCGCCGTCTGGAACCGGGAAGGATACCGTAATCAACACGCTCAAACGGCAGGGCATGGATTTTTACGTGGTTTCGTCTGTCACCACGCGTGCGCCTCGTCCTGGTGAGAGCGAAGGCAATCCCTATTACTTCGTCAGCCAGGAAACATTTGATCGCATGGTTGCCAACAATGAGTTACTTGAGTATGCGAACGTTCATGGTAATTGGTATGGGCAACCGTTAAAACAGATCAAAGCTAACCTACAAGCAGGCCGCGATGTGTTACTGAAGATCGACGTACAGGGAGCTGCCACGGTGCGTAAGAAACTCCCCAATGCCATATTTATCTTCCTGGTCCCTGGTTCCCTGGAAGATCTTGTCGAGCGTCTCAACGCTCGCCAGACGGAGACGGAGGAAGAGCGGGAGCGCCGCTTAAATGATGCACGCAATGAATTGGCACAACAGGAATACTACGAGTATGTTATTGAGAACAGGCAAGGACGCCTGTCAGAAGCGGTAGAGCGGTTACGTGCTATTATACTGGCAGAGCATTGTCGAACGCGACCTCGCTATGTAAGTATGTGACCACATAAAGGAGGAGCTATGCAAGAGGAACGTTTTGAAACTAGAGCCAGAGAACGCAACCTGGCGATGGAACTGGTGCGCGTTACCGAGGCCGCCGCGTTGAGTGCGGGTCGTTGGATGGGTAAGGGTAACAAAGAGATGGTTGACCAGGCGGCTGTGGATGCTATGCGTCCGGCCCTTGATGGCGTTGATATGGATGGCGTCGTAGTGATTGGTGAAGGTGAGAAGGATGAGGCTCCAATGCTTTATATCGACGAGCGTGTGGGCAACGGGAATGCGCCGGAGGTCGATGTCGCGGTCGATCCCGTTGATGGTACACGCCTGCTAGCTCTTGGCCTTCCCGGCGCGCTCGCGGTGGTTGCGACCGCCGAACGTGGCACGATGTACTCTGCCCCTCCCGGTGTATTTTATATGGAGAAGATTGCCGTTGGCCCTGATTTGAAGCACGTAATCGATATTAACGCATCTATTGCGGTAAACCTGGATCGTGTTGCGCGCGTGCGCGATGCCCGCATCGATGACCTGACGGTCGTCATTCTGGACCGTCCGCGTCACGAGGAGATGATCAAACAGATTCGTGCTATCGGCGCGCGTATCCGCCTGATCTCCGATGGGGATGTGGCCGCCGCAATTCAGGCTGCGATGGAAGATTATACCGGCATCGACGTGATGATGGGGGTTGGCGGTGCACCCGAGGCCGTGCTAGCTGCGGCAGCATTGAAATGCATTGGTGGCGAGATTCAGTGTAAGATCTGGCCCCGCAACGAGCAGGAGCGGGAGAAGTTTGAGTCCGATGGCATCGATCTCAAACAGGTCTTCCGCACTGATGATCTCGTGAAGGGAAATGATGTCTCGTTCGCGGCTACCGGCATTACCAGCGGCGAGTTGCTTGATGGCGTTCAGTACTTTGGTTGGGGCGCACGCACCTCATCCGTTATGATGCGCTCGCATTCTGGAACTGTGCGCTATATCCAGGCGCGCCATAAGTGGCGTAGGGCCGATGGCGTGGGCATGCCAAGAATTTCTTGAACAGTCATTGTATGTCAAGGCAAATGTAGGGGCGCGGTTCACGAGCCCCATAGACATTAAGTTAAGAAAGGATGAGTTTAAAAAAGAGGGATGGACACCAAGGGCCTCAATCTGACATCATACAAAAAAACGCTTCTGAAGTCTGATGAAAGAAGGAGACCCTATGTGCAGTCTATCACACA
>WNGD01000358.1_pt1 | contig 47620 bp, 37 predicted proteins | sample 5400671 | NCBI WGS metagenome assembly WNGD01 (sample SAMN13153369, study PRJNA577476) | soil metagenome | isolation source: 40 cm soil or saprolite under grassland replicate 2 | place: USA:California | collected 2016-06-15 | reverse complement strand
GCGGTGGCCGTCTTCGCCGTCGAAGACGCCATCGTGTACTACGAACAGGCGCGCGCCTTGCTGCAAGAGCACCCGCCACTACAGAGCAGGCTTGCGGCATCGGAGGTCGAGCGCCTCTATGTCCATCTGGGGCAGGCCTATGTCTTCCAGAACGACTGGGAGAAGGCCCAGGACGCCTATGAAGAGCTCTTAGCCTATGCGCAGCACCAACGTCTGCCCACGCTGGTCAGCATGACCCTCAACCGCCTGGCGGTCCTGGCGGTCCAACAGTCGAAGGACAAGCCAACGGTGCGAGCGCTCCTGGAGGAAGCCTGGCATATGGCCCAAACCAGTTCCGATCAACATGTGCTGGCGGAAACGGAGTGGAACATGGCTCAGATCATCGGCTTCGTGTGGGAGGATCCAAAGCGTGCTTTGCCGCATGGACAGCAGGCGCTCTCCCTGACACGCGGCATACAGGACAAGGAACTGGAAGCCAGAAGTCTCTTCTTGCTGGGATGGATCCATCTGCTAGGAGGAGACTTTGAGGAGGCCATCCACTGTCTGGAAGTGTCTCTGGCGGCCTATGCGCGACTTGGCAACGAGTCGACCGTGTCTGGGGAGCTTTCACTTCCATCTTTTATCATTGGCGCTCCGCTCACCCAATCCTTGACGAATCGCGCGTCAGAAGCCTTGTGCTGGTCGCTGCTGGCTTTGGCACAAGTGCATGCTGGGCAGGTTCACAACAGCATGCGCAGTGGCCGCAGGGCACTCGCGCAAGAGAGCAAGAACGTCTGGGTACAAGTCCTCAGTGCGTTCTCTCTCACTTTTGGATTGCTGGACGCGGGGGCATATGAAGAGGTGCTCGTACTCACGCAACAAGCCGTCGCGTTTGCGCGAACCCTTCCTCCAACGATCGTCTTCCCGCGCCTTCTCACTACTCTAGGGAGTACCTATCAAGCCTTGCAGCAGGGGGAAGAGGCGCTGGCGATCCTCGAAGAGGCAGCAGCCGTGGCAGAGGCGTTAGACCTCGGACCCTTTCGCGTGCCCGTCTTTTCGCAGTTGTGTATGCACTATGCCGTGGCAGGGGAGTGGGAAGCAGCCTACCGCTATGCCTTGAAGGCCATCGTCATCCGCAAGAGCACTGACGCGGCATTGATACCGTGGATTTCCTCCCCTCATTATGAAATGGATGCCTTACTGCGTGGGAGTGATGAACGCCAGGCGCGAGAAGCGGTGCAGCGACTGGGGGAAGGTCTAGGACCTTATCCTCGCTACCGCCTTCCCTACCTGCGATCGTTGGCAAGGCTTTCAGCCTGGGAGGGGCAGAGAGAGCAGGCCATTGGCCACTTGCGCGAGGCCACCCAGATAGCAGCAGACCTCGGATTGCCAGGAGAACGGTGGCAGATCCAGGCGGCGTTGGGAAGCATGTATGAGGCAGGGGGAGCGCAAGCGCAAGCGCGCACCGCCTGGGCTTCAGCCGCCAGGATCGTCCAGGAGCTGGCACAGGGTATCAAGGATGAGACGCTGCGGACACGCTTTCTGGCTGGGCCACAGATTCACCCAGTGCTGCAGCACGCCCAATCCGAGGCCTCCCCGGTGCCCAACGTTCACTCGGAGCCGAGCCGAGAGCGTCCTCATGACCTGGAGAGCGAAAAGGACATCCTGTGATACCATCACCGCTTCCTCTTGCATCCCAAGAGGGCTCCGAGTCACGCGAGCTTTTGAGCTAGTCCCTTTCAACAGAACGTGACCGTGCTTCGCAAGCGCACGGAACTATCAACTACCAGCGTGAACTTCATGGCCTGCTCGGCTCTGCCGAGCGTTTAACCATGTTTCGTACGCAAGGCTTTGGAAGACAGCGGCCCTCTTGATGGGAGGCGAGCTTTCGAGATCGGAAGCGCTCCCTGCTCACCATGCAGATCTGGTCCGGGTTCGCCAACACGAACGTTGTAAAATTCAGTCGCGGGCCTACTACCGGTACTCAATATAAGTTTTGCCACGCTACAAACTAAAGCAAGTTTTGCCGAATCGGCAAAACTTATGTTGAATTTGCATAGCGATTAAACAAAAAAAGAGACCGGTCGCTGTCCTGGGGGAAACACGACCGGTGCACCCAGATAAGGGGTGTGTGGGGGAAGTCCTGGGTCCAGAATACCTCCTACCGTGATTCAGCCAGGATGGCTCAATGGAGCTGATGGTCGTTGATGCCACAAGACATTGAGCCATCCTGCCTCTTCACGACTTCTTGTATACTCTCTGAATAGAGAAACGCTCATGCGCTCATTTTTGGGATGGTTTTCCAGGGTATTTCCGACAAGGTACGGGAGTTGCTGGCCCCCTTGCCTGTTGTCATTAATTTGGGCACAACTTAGGTAATTACTAGGACGTTAGCTCACCTGGCGAACTAGCTGACTCCGTACTCACGTCACTCTCAGTAACTGCCTTCTTAGTGGGGAACAGCTCAGGGTGGGTTGCACGCCATTCTGTCCAGAAGGAGACGATCACTGCCTGTAATATACCGACGACAGGAGCGACAAAGAGTGCTCCCAGGATACCAAAGAGTTCAGCACCGGCGATCAACGCACTAATAGCAATAATGGGATGAAGCCCAACTGCGTGCCCCACGATGCGCGGGCCTACAATGTGGCTTTCAAAGGCGTGAACGCCGACGAAATAGACCAGTACAATGATAGCCAGCACCCAATTCTGGTGGGCCAGGCTGATGACCCATCCTTGATTCTGTGTCAAGGCGAGCAGCACACAGGCGGTGGCGGAGATAAATGTTCCCAGAACTGGAACGAACGCCAGGAAAAAAGCGAGCACGCCTAAGAGGATGGGATGAGGAACCTGGAGGAGTGCCATCCCTAGACCTACGAGCAGGCCAATCAAGAAGGAAAGCGTGAACTGACCTCTGATGTAGCCTCCCACGACGCGCTCAAGGGTGTCCAGCAAAAAGAGTGTGCGCTGCTGAAATGGCATGTTGCTGCGCAACCAACGCATCACACGCGAGCCATCTATGAGAAAGTATATGCTCAGCATGGCTACCACGATAAAATCTAGTACGAAGTCAAAGATACTTCTCAGCAGTGGGACGACATCATTGGCTAGACTTGATAGGTGGTTTATGATCAGTTGACGAGCTTCCTGAATCTGTGTCTGCTCGATGCCAAGGGACTGGAGGGTCAATTCCAAGGGTGTGGGTGTACTGCCCGGGATCGGGTGTATGAGATGTGTGACTTCACCTTTGAGATCACTGACCTGGTGGACGGCAGTTCTGATCAGAAAATAGAGGACGACGCTGAGGGCAGTGAACACGATCACATAGACGACCAGTATCGCCAGGATACGCGGCATCAGGCGTGTCACGAGCTTGACAACGGGCGCCAGGGCAACGGCCAGGAGTGCTGCGATAGCCAGCAAGATTAGTGATCTAGCCACGTGCGATGCAGCCCAGAGAATGACTGCCACCAGTCCAATCCAGGCAAGCGTGGTTAAAGGGATAGAAACGCGACGTATCCATTTTGCGCTCGAGGCGATTGCAGTGCGCCATGTGTCAAGCGGACGTGTATGAAGGTCTATACTCAACGACGAGGTAGATGGTGGAGTAAGAGAGGAAAGCTCATGGTGGTTGGTTGTCTGAATCTGTTTGCCGCATCTCTTGCAGAACACGGCTTGATCAGGATTCTCTGCTCCACAGTGGATACAAAACATTGCCGATCTCCTCCTTCTAGTAGGTAAGCATGTTCCACGTTGAGATGCGAAGAATAGGCTGATGGTTAATATCCGTCCTATTAGATCAAGTATACCTCATGCAGACTGAACTCGGTGAACACCAATAGTAAAGCGAGGAGAGGTCTACCCACGAAAGATGGAGAGCAATGTGAAAAAAAGTATCCATAACCCTCTATCCCATATATGATATGATAGAGGAAAAGACAATTAGAAAGAAAGCGTCTATCCGTATTGATCATAGAAGGAGGGAGACAGTATGGGTGGATTTCATTTACTCGACCTGATCGTGATACTCGTGATTGGTCTGTTGATAGTAGGTCCGAAGGCGTTGCAATCGATATCACGAAGTGCAGGTAAAGGGATGGGTCAGGCTAAGGTGTTGAAAGACAAGGCAGTGGCCGAGCTGCCCGTGGAGGAACTTTCTGAGATGTCGCAAAAGATTCCGAAGATCCCTATGAATGCCCAGCAGGCCGTACAGATGCTTTTGACTCCCGAGAAGGAAAAGATAAAGCAAGAGACGAAAGATGAGAACTCTCCATCCTCTGTTGAATAATCACTACCAGGGTCCGGTCCTGCCCTACTATTTCCTTACCTCCACTTATATTGCAAGCAACTGCATCTAATCAGTGTCGAAAGGCTGTAGTGACACCGCCACTACAGCCTTTCGACTGGCTTCCTCTTGATAGATAGCCTGAATCTACCTAAGCGAAGCGATGAAGGTATCCACAGGAATAGCTGCGAGCGTTTCGAAGCTCGCTGTGCCACGCATCCCCAACTCCACCGAAACCCGCGCCACCGTCTCCGGGTCTGGAGCCTCCAGCACAGTAATGAAGTCGTACGCTCCAAGTAAGGCGTACTGTGATACCACCTTTGCTCCAAACGCCTCAACCTCGCTGTTCACTGCTTTGATTCGGTCTGGATTTTTCTTGAGAGTCTTCACTCCCTCTGGGCTTAAACGGCTCAACATAATGTACGTTCCCATTGCTCTTCTGACCTCCTCTCAGTAGGCTTGCGTATTTGCTCTTCACTAAATAGTAGCGGGGTGAAAAATCACCGTGAAATATTGTACCACAATACCCGTCTACGAATGCCCCTGTGAACAACGAACTGTTGGTTTATTTTCTAATTTCCGCAACGTTTTCCACGCAGATCCATAAGCCCTATTCAATTTAGTATTTCTCAATCAATACCACTGCAGAGCAGGCGACCCCTTCCTGTCTACCTGCCAAACCGAGGCCGTCGGTGGTGGTTGCCTTCACGCTTACCTGCTCTATAGTTAGATGCAGATGTTCTGCCAGGTGGGTACGCATAGCCTGAATGTGAGGAGCTAATTTGGGGTGTTCAGCGACTATCGTCGCATCAATATTGTTTATAGTGTATAGATGTTGATCTAACAATTCATAGGTGTGGTCGAGGAAGACTGAACTAGGCTGATCCTTCCATCGCTCTTCGTTAGAGGGGAAGTGCTTGCCGATATCACCAAGCGCTGCTGCACCCAGGAGGGCATCCACAATAGCATGTATGACCACGTCAGCGTCAGAGTGTCCAGAAAGGCCACGTTCGTAGGGAATGATCACTCCTCCAAGCACTAAAGGGCGGTTTGGGTTAAAGGCATGCACATCGTAGCCAAAGCCAATACGCATAGTCATAAAGCGGTCGATCCTTTAATGAGTGCTTCTGCGATTAAAAGGTCTTCCTGGGTGGTGATTTTGATATTTGAGTACGAGCCAGGGAAGATAGCAACACGCGCTCCGAGTTGTTCCAATAATGCTGCATCGTCCGTGACCTCTTTCTGTGCCTGAGTCGAATGGTGTGCATCATGAATAAGTGGGAACGAGAAGACTTGGGGGGTCTGTACCGCCCAGAGCTGTGAACGATCCAGGGTGCTTCGTATCCAGCCCTCGCGAACTTGCTTGATTGTATCCTTGACCGGGACGGCAGCAATCGCGGCCTGGCATTCCTGTGCTGCTCTCAAGCCCGCTTCCAGTATGTCAGGAGTAACAAGTGGACGAGCACCGTCGTGAATCATCACCCAGCTGGTTGCCGGGGCTATGTTTGCCAGGGCATCGAGTCCAATACGTACCGAGTCTTGCCTGCGAGAACCCCCTACTACGATGCGGGCGATTTTGTGCCAACCCTCTTGCTGGCAAAGTGTCGTGGCCTCGTTGAGGCGCTCTGCATTAAGTACAAGAATAATGCTATCGATGATGGGGGAAGCTTCAAACACATCGATAGTACGCGCAAGCGTGATGCGTCCTGCCAATGGTATCCAGAGCTTATCGCGCCCTTCCATACGACGGCTGGAGCCGGCAGCAACGATAACGGCAGCGGATCTTTCTTGCATATCTTGACATTACTTTTGTTTTGTTGCTGAAGATTGGGGGGACTGGATGGAAGGGCCGTTAATTGACCCCCCTTGCTGTTTTGGGTGCGCGAAGATCATACGTCCTGCGATGGTTTGCAGAACACGCGTTACAGTAACTTCGATTGTCATACCCATATACTGGCGACCGCCTTCGACAACGATCATGGTGCCATCATCTAGGTACCCTACTCCCTGGCCCAGTTCTTTGCCCTCCTGCATGATTTTGATAAAAATGTCTTCACCTGGCAGCAATACAGGTTTGACTGCATTTGCCAGTTCATTGATATTGAGCACCTTCACTCCCTGGAGTTCCGCTACGCGATTAAGGTTAAAGTCGTTGGTGATGATAGGGCAATGCAGCATCCGAGCCATCTTAACCAGCTTGCTATCGACTTCTACGACGCCATCTACATCGATATCAGGGAACTCGATAGGGACGGTGGAATCATTTTGCAAGCGGTTGAGCATCTCCAGCCCACGCCGTCCCCGGTTGCGTCGCATTGTATCGGCAGAATCGGCGATGTGTTGTAACTCGTTCAATACAAAACGTGGGACTACTAATGTGCCAGAGATAAAGCCAGTCTGGCTGATGTCGGCGATGCGACCATCGATAATGGCGCTGGTATCCAGTAATATCTGCATGACGGATTGTAGCTGTGGCGCATTTTCTTTTTCGCGATCTTTGTTGCGGTCCTTTTCACGATCTTCTTCTTTTTCACGTTCTCGCTCGCGTTCACGTGTGCGCCGGGAGGTAAGGCCTGTCTGGAAGAGATGCGCTATATCGTTTTTACGCTGAACAGCTATGGCAACTCCCAGAAAGCTAAAGACGAGGGCACCCACAAAGGGGAGGAAACGCCCCAGGTTTGCTGGTAAATTTGCCAGTGGAATGGCCAGTAGTACCGATATGATAAGCCCAACTGTAAGTCCTATCACTGCTGCAATCAGGTCACTGGCGGAGGTTTCTCGCAACCAGTGATAGGGCACTACCGTGATAGAGGGAGTGATAACGAACGCAATCAGGCCGGTGGCACACGCAAGGCCAAGTGCCCACCAGAAATTGATCCAGGAAGGAAACTGCGAACGATCCAGGAAGTATAGCGCAATGATCACGACAATCGCGACCATGGACCCGATGAGGCGGGCAACAGATTTAACAGACATCCCTTCATCCTCCAAAATGGTGCTAATGTGTGTGTTTGAGCACCTGTAAGGGGCAACGCGAGGTAGGGCATGTGGGCAGGTTCGATGATAATAACAAAAAATGATAATAGCAAAATGGTGTCACCTGGCCCATGGTACCTCTAAGAAGTACCTGTACAATGCAAAACCATAAGTTGCGCCCGTTTAGCCATAAAAACTTTCTACACCGAATACCGAGTATACACCCTTACGACGTTGAAATCAATACTTATCTACTAGTGTAACGCAACCTCTAATGCCACTGCAAGTGAACTCGCTGCGAAAATTTTGAAATCCGCGGGTAACCCTGATCCCTCTAGTTCGGCACTCACCTGTGCCCCACCTCCTGCTTTGGGCACAATACAGCGTTTAAAGCCGAGTTTTGCCGCCTCACGAACACGCAGCCCAAGTCGACTAACAGCGCGGAGTTCGCCAGATAGACCTACCTCGCCAATCAGTACCATTTCGGGGGCAATATGTTTTTCACGATAACTCGAGGCGATTGCTGCTGCAACTCCCAGGTCAATAGCTGGCTCCTCTAAGGTGAAACCACCTACAACGTTCGCATAAACATCGTGATTGCCTACGGCTAAGCCAACTCTTTTCGTGAGCACAGCGAGCAGCATTAAGAGCCGACTGTATTCAATTCCATTGGTGGTGCAACGAGCATTTCCAAAATTGCTGGGTATGACGAGCGCTTGCACCTCTACCAGCAGTGGGCGTGTTCCTTCCATGCTTACAACAACAGCAGAGCCTGTAGCGCCTGCTGTGCGATCAGTCAGAAACATAGCGGATGGATTAGAGACTTCTAACAATCCATCTCCATGCATCTTAAACACGCCGACCTCGTGCGTTGCTCCAAAGCGGTTCTTGACTCCACGCAATAACCGGTAGGTATGATAGCGTTCCCCCTCAAGGTAGAGGACGGTGTCGGCAATGTGCTCGAGTGCCTTTGGACCTGCGACGGTACCTTCTTTTGTGACGTGTCCAATGATAAAGATAGGTGTATGGCTGCTCTTTGCTATTTGCATGAGCTGAAGTGTACATTCACGCACCTGGCTAATACTGCCGGGAGCGGATGTCAGGTGGCTAGAGAGTAGAGTTTGAATCGAATCGACGATTACTAACGCGGGTTTGAGACGATTCACTGCCTCTGCTATCACATCGAGTTCGATCGAAGCGAGCAGGTAGAGACGTTCGCCTGTGATATCCAAGCGTTCGGCACGCAATTTCACCTGTTCAATCGATTCTTCGCCTGAAACGTAAAGGACCGCTCCTGTACTTTTTGCGATATTGCTAGCAACTTGTAGCAGAAGCGTAGATTTGCCGATGCCCGGCTCTCCCCCAATAAGGGAAAGCGAACCGGCAACGAGACCCCCGCCTAGTACGCGATCCATTTCAGGATAGCCGACGGAGATACGTGCTTGCCCGAGCGGTTTGATATCAGGCAAAACAAGCGGAATCTGCGTTCCCTGGGCTATAGTCGAAGAACCTAACAAGGTTTGCCTGCGCTGTTGAGTGGGGCTTTGCGGTAGATCGGCCACTTCCTCAAGAGTGTTCCATGCTCCGCAATCGGGGCATTTGCCCACCCATTTACTCTGTTCACCACCACATTGCTGGCAGATATATTTTGTGCGTAGTTTTGCCATCAGAAATCCAATATCAGTACTAGAGGCCAGGTTTATCGCGCCCACGGGAATGGGGTGACAAGCAGGTAAGCTTTGGGTGTTTGCCCCATCCCACTCCGTGGGCGCGATAAACCTGGCCTCTACACATTGGCCATTACGTTGTTCGGTTCAGGGCGGAGTTAGCCCCGCCCTGAGAAAGATTTTTATCCCTGAGCTTCTCCTGCTCCGCTATCACCGCCAGCCGAAAGAGCTGCTTCGGGTGAAGCAGGAGCGGGTAGTTGCTCAATGCGGTTACGCACTTGCAGGATCAGATCGTCATCCATGACAATCGCTTCCACCAGGTCTCCTGGGTGGAATTTGCCTTCCAGAAGGCCTTCCGCCAGGGGATCTTCGACCATACGCTGAATCGTGCGGCGCAGTGGGCGAGCACCATACTGGGCATCGAACCCTTTCTCTAACAAGAAGTCCTTTGTAGCAGGGGGAACGACCAGTTCCAGTTGTTGCTCTGTCAACTGCGTACGAACACGCTTCAGCAGCAGCTCGACGATTGAATACATCTCTTCAATGCGCAGCGAATGGAAGACGACAACCTCATCGATACGGTTCAGGAACTCGGGCTTGAAGGTGTTCTTCAATTCACCAAGTACCTTGCTCTTCATTGACTCATACTCCGACTGATGGGCTTTGGCCCTATCTTTGGATTGTTTGAAGCCAATAGAGGCTTCTTTGTTCAATAAGGCTGCACCGACGTTTGAGGTCATGATCAGAATGGTATTGCGGAAGTCTACAGTGCGACCCTTGGCGTCGGTCAACTTGCCGTCTTCGAGAATTTGAAGCAGCATATTGAAGACGTCAGGATGAGCCTTCTCGATTTCGTCGAGCAGGATCACACTGTAAGACTTGCGGCGTACGGCCTCTGTAAGCTGACCACCCTCTTCATAACCAACATATCCAGGAGGGGCACCAACCAGGCGCGCAGCCGCGTGGCGCTCCATGAATTCTGACATGTCAATTTTGATCAGGGCTTCTTCGCTACCGAACATAAATTCGGCAAGCGCGCGAGCCAGCTCTGTCTTACCAACACCGGTCGGTCCCATGAAGATAAATGATCCAATGGGGCGCTTGGGGTCTTTGAGACCAGCACGGGCACGGCGGACGGCACGGGCGATCTTCTCGATTGCTTCGTTCTGCGCGATGACGCGAGTATGCAATGCCTCTTCCATCTGGAGCAGGCGCTGCGACTCCTCTTGAGCGATACGCATGACGGGGATACCTGTCCACATCGAAACGATCTGGGCAATTTCCTCTTCACCGACCGAGGGCTTTTCGCTACCTCGCTCGCGATGCCAACCTGACTCCAGTTTGGCAATACGGTCGCGCAGCTTGACCTCGCGGTCACGCAATTCAGCCGCCAGTTCATACTCTTGCTGTTGAATAGCCTGTTCCTTTTCGCGCAGTACCGACTCCAGTCCCTTCATGGCCTCTTTAAGGTTGAGGGGAGCGAGCGAGTTCTGCATACGTACACGGCTGGCTGCTTCATCGATCAGGTCGATCGCTTTGTCAGGCATGAAGCGGTCCGTGATGTAACGGCTGGCCATGTCGGTGGCAGCCTTGAGCGCTTCATCTGTGATGATCAGGCGATGATGAGTTTCATAGCGTTCGCGTATACCCTTGAGAATTTCAAGTGTCTCCTCAATAGAGGGTTCTCGGACGATGACTTCCTGGAAGCGCCTTTGCAGAGCGGCGTCACGTTCAATATACTTGCGGTACTCATCGAGCGTGGTAGCGCCAATACATTGTAATTCACCACGTGCAAGCGCAGGCTTCAGGATGTTGGCGGCATCAACCGCGCCTTCGGCCGCGCCAGCGCCAACAAGGGTATGGACTTCGTCGATGAAGATAATGCAATCCCTGCTGTTGCGAATCTCTTCAATGATCTTTTTCAGGCGCTCTTCAAATTCACCACGATACTTGGTGCCTGCTACCAGGGACCCGACATCGAGTGTCAGCAGACGCTTGCCAGCCAAAGTTTCGGGTACCTCACCAGCGATGAGACGCTGCGCCAGGCCTTCAACAATAGCAGTTTTACCAACACCTGGCTCACCAATGAGCGCCGGGTTGTTCTTATTGCGCCGAGAAAGAATCTGGATGACACGCTCGATCTCTTGATGCCGGCCAATAACCGGGTCAAGAGTCCCAGCACGTGCTGCGGCAGTGAGATCGATACCCATCTGGTCAATGGTGGGGGTTTTAGAGTGCTTTGCATCCCGCTCATGTGAAGCGCCGGATTGACTGAGCACCTGAATGGTTTGTGTTCGTACCTTTTCCAGGTTAACACCCAGGCTCTCCAGGACGCCTGCAGCAATGCCTTCACCCTCACGCACTAGCCCAAGCAGGAGATGTTCTGTTCCGATATAATGATGATTCAGGCGGCGAGCTTCATCAACGGCTAGCTCTATCACCTTTTTGGCACGTGGAGTCAGACCAATCTCGCCTAGGACAATGCGATCTCCCCGGCCAATAATAAATTCAACGGCGCTACGAACCTTGTTTAGCTCAACACCGAGGTTACTCAAAACTTTCGCGGCAACGCCCTCGCCTTCGCGCACAAGGCCGAGCAGAAGATGTTCTGTCCCGATATAGTTGTGTTGGAAGCGCTGGGCCTCTTCTTGAGCGAGACTCAAGACTTTCCTGGCTCGCTCTGTAAACTTATCAAACCTATCTCTATCGTTCACCTGCTTGTCACCCCCCTTTCAGTAGCAGAGGGTGGAACCGAGCCCTCTGTGATGCTCAGGTAAACCTTCTTGTTCATCATACAACACCGATAATTTAGAGTCAAGGATAACAACCCTTGGCCCTCCCCTCTAATTGAAAATCATTCAACATCTTATTATGCTGAAACAATCGACCTCCCAGCTGCAATACACTCGTGTATACGCAACAAGGAGGTCGCTAGATCACCTGTTCAAGTACTAATAAATACGCACCAGGAACAGCTACTCTTGAGATGCCTCCGATTCTTCTTTAGAACGCTGACGGGCCGCCGCACGGAACGCTTCAGCCATAGCTGTCGTCTCTCCCTCACCACTAAGGGGAAGATTGTTCAAAAGCGGATTGTCGTTGTTCCGCTCGGGGCGATCACGACGCTCGCTTTTGTTTTCACGGCGCGTGGTACCAGCTTCCTTCTCCGACTGTAAAGAGCTTTCTTCTGTCTGTGACGAAGATGCCTCTAAAGTCATAGACATCATATCATCTGGTGTATGAATCGTGCCAGCTTCTGTTGTAGCGGTTTGCTCCGCAGGCTCTTTATCCATTTCCTCCGCCTGGCGCAGGCTCAAGCCCAAGCGACGCCTCTCAGCATCAATCCGCAGAATGCGCAGTTGGAGTTGCTGGCCCTCGTGCAGGCTTGTCTTGGGATCCATTCCAGGCATGAGTTCTGAGAGGTGAATGAGCCCCTCGATGCCATCCTCGATGCGGGCGAAAGCCCCAAAAGGTGCTATTTTCGTGATAGTCCCTGTGACCACCTGACCAGGCGTATAGCGCTGCTCCACGGTTGTCCATGGATCGACCTCGGCGCGTTTGATCGATAAGGCAATCTTCTTCTTCTCCTTATCAACGCTAAGTACCTGGACTTCGACCTCTTGGCCGACCTTGAGCACTTCGCTAGGATGATTGACGCGGCTCCATGCCAGTTGACTGATATGAACCAGTCCGTCTGCGCCTCCCAGGTCAACAAAGGCCCCGAAATTGGCGAGATTGCTGACAACACCACGGCGCACTTCGCCTGGTTTTAGCTCATCGAGGAGTTCTTCACGACGACGCTGCCGCCACTCTTGTACTGCTAAACGCTCCGAAAGAATTAAGCGATTGCGAGCGCGATTAATTTCAATGATCTTGAGTTGCAGCTCCTTGTCTTTCATACTCTGGAGCTTAGCCGCCGTCTCCTGATTCTCACCACCAGATGCGACCTCTTCTCGCTTGAGATTCAGAATCTGCGAGATGGGCACGAACCCGCGAATGCCGGACACATCGACAATCAAGCCACCCTTATTGTAATCGATGACTTTGGCCTTAAGCAGTTCGCTATTCTTATACTGCTCCTCAGCGATGCGCCACTGCCGCTCTGTATTTGCTCGCTTGAGAGAAAGGAGTGCATGTCCGTCCGGTGTTTCTGGTTGAATGACGTACACGAGCACCTTGTCATTCAAATGGAGTTCATTAAAGGACCAATCGCCAGTCGCTGGGAGCTCTTTCGTTGAAAGGACACCCTCGGACTTGAGACCAATATCGACCAGAATCTCATCCTGGTCAATACGCACGATTACGCCATCGACTACATCGCCGCGCTTGATATTGATCGGAGTGGTTGATGCCGCCAGCAACGCTTCCATCTCGTTGAAGTCGCCCATCTCCTCGGGGTTGTTGTTGCTTTGCCCTTCAGGATCATTTTCTTCGAACATCGTCTGTACCCGTCCACTTTTAAGATTTGCCGCTGGCATTGTCGAAAGGTCGCCGTGCTTTTGTACTTGCATGGGTAAAATACCCCCTTCGATCCACGGTTATTGCCTGCCCTGATGAGTACCTTTAATCCTGCTGGGTGTGTGCCTTTATCTCATGTGTTTTCATTCAGGCTCTAACTTGCCGGAAGGTGACGAAAAGACGCACAGTATTAGGAACCTGGGGATACGTCATTGGGCATGGATTTATCGGAGGAGGCTGCTTAGGCTGGAATCGTTTCCGCGTATTATTGTCTCAGAGTCTTCCATCTTAACTGAGACTAAGATTAAATGCACAGCAAAATTTGTTCTACAGAACGGTCATACGAAACAATGCTCGCAGACAGGTAAGCCGTGTTACGGACATAATAGAACCTGAGCACAGAATACCCCCACTCGATGCTCTAATTATACCAAAAGCCATCCCTGAATGCAAGACAATACACAACCTATTTAGCAGATTGCTCCGATGTTTTTTATTTGCCATATTGTATCACAAAGGAGCAAGAGGTATCAGAAGTGTGTAGGGCATTACTATTTGATGCATGTTATTTCAAGATGATAAGGGAAGTAGCAACGATTTATGCTAAAATACACGCATGGATTTAAGCAATAGTACAGAGGTCATATTGGCTCTACGTGAACGACTGGAGCCAATAGAGCGTGCCGATACGCTGAAGGATCCGCTGGTAGGCAATAGCCCTACTGCTCGTAAATCATCCGTATTGTTGGGGCTCTTTGACCAGCATAACGAGACCTACCTGACATTTATTCGCCGGGCTAGTACCCTTCGTACGCATAGTGGAGAAATTGCCTTTCCGGGAGGGGCTGTCGACCATTCCGATGTTTCGCCAGTCGCTACAGCCTTGCGCGAAGCTCAAGAAGAGATCGGATTAGATCCATCCGTAGTAGAGGTTTTGGGTGTCTTGCGCCCGGTTTTCACAGTAGTGAGTAATTTTTTGATCATTCCTATTGTGGCACACCTACCACGGGGGCTGGGGACTATACAATTGCAAGCGAGTGAGGTAGCAGAGATTATTCTTCTGCCATTGCAGGGTCTTGCTGATCCTGCAATTTATCACACCGAGAAATGGATACGTGATGGTTTGCCGCACACAGTCTACTTTTATGATTACGGCCAATATCGTATTTGGGGCGCGACAGCGCGTATACTCAATGCACTGTTAGAATTGTTGCGGGATGCCCATTAGTCATGGTTACCTTGCTTCTTCCTATTCGTTGACTACAATAGAGGATAAGGAAAGTAGAATGTCTGTGATAAATGTTGTAGCGCGTTACATGTATGTTGTTTCTTTTAGATGCGGTTGGCCTATTGGTTCCTAGTGGAGGAAAGCTGTGACTTTGCCAACACCTGATGCTCAATCTCCAAGATTTCTGTCGCAACAAACACACTCGTCACCTCCCACCCACTCGATTCGTACATTGCGCTCGTTGCCAACGACTCCTACACCTTCCACTTTTCCATCTCCCTCGCTGAGGCCATCTGATTCTGGGACAGAATTCTCTGATGCGTTTGCTCATGAGCGTGCCACTAATTTTGCAACTCACTCCTGGGACCCGGCTACCGGAGGTCTGAAAACCTTAACCGCGAAGCGAGAGTTGCCACCTCGCCTTGAGCGACGTGCCACTGACCAGTTGTCTGAAACACCAGTCGCGCCACGAAGTTACATATTCCCGCTGGTTATTCTGACCTGTATTGTGGTCATGCTGATTAGCGGTGGGATCGTGTTATATATGATGTTACAACCATGAGCAGTCGGGTGCTCAATTGCTGGCTGTTGGTACGCCATGTAGTTCGGTTGCCTTGCGGACTGCTTTGACTATAGCTCGCGCAAGTGTGGTAGCCGCGGCTGCCCCAATAGTGCTGACTTGTGAGGCTGCTATTGCTGAATCTGGCATAGTTTGCACTCTGGGTCCCAGCGCCAGCGCAAAGATAGTATCACCATCGAACATGGTATGCGCAGGATGAATGGCCTGGGCTAGGCCGTTGTGTGCCATTTGCGCGACCTTATTGACCTGCTCTTTAGTGAGTGATGCATTTGTGGCAACTACTGCTATTGTGGTGTTGCCGATAGGGTTCATGGCAAGGAAACCTTGATCGGTAGGATGGCGTACGCCTGCGATGATCTGCTGCGTCTGTGGATCAATCACATTACCAATGGCGTTGACGACGACCAATGCGCCGACTAGTGTGCCGTCGCTTAGTAACGTACTGGCTGATCCAAGCCCGCCTTTCATCATGAAGGATGGTCCGGCCATCTTACCTACAGTGGCTCCTGTCCCCGCCCCTGTATTGCCCTGCGTGACTGGTTCGGCGGTGGCATTTTCACATGCACGGTAGCCGGCTGCGGCATCCGGGCGAACGTTGGCGGAACCGAAGGCAAGATCAAAGATAGCTGCCGCAGGGACAATTGGCACGTGTGCCACGCCCGTATCAAAGCCAATGCCATGTTCTTCCAGGTAGCGCATGACGCCACCGACCGCCTCCAGGCCGTAAGCGCTTCCACCTGTGAATACGACGGCATTGACTTCTTCGACCTGGTTCATTGGGCGCAGCAAATCGGTTTCACGGGTTGCTGGTGCACCTCCACGCACATCGACGCCACCAACAGCAGGAGTGTCACACAGGACGACGGTGCAGCCCGTGCCTGCTTCAAGGTTGGTATCGTGCCCTACACGGATGCCGGGGATGTCAGTGATGTCGTCGTGCATGAGGGGCTATACCTTTCCAGTTTCTTCAGTATTATGCTCAAATTCTCTCACATTGAAGTAGTAGAGTGTACATCCATATGATGGGCTTACGATGCATGGCAAGAGCCATACCTGGTTTACCGAGGAATTTGCCGCTCATACCAGTATGTTGGGCAAAATACCCGCACCCGCCGATACGATGTAATGCATTTCTCTGTATTGTGCAATCGTCAAATCGCGTTGCGCAATCTTGCTATCGCCTGGGCCACGCTCTCGCGCTCATTGTAAATGGCGGAGCCAGCAACCAGCAGGTTAGCGCCTGCCTGCACGAGCAATGGAACAACTGCCTCGTGAACGCCACCATCTACTTCAATGTCGCAGTTCAAGCCTCGTTGTGCAATCATCTCGCGCAGCCGCGCAATTTTGGGTAGAGTCTCGGGAATGAATTCCTGACCGCCGAACCCCGGATTGACTGTCATGATGAGTACCATGTCGAGTAAGGAGAGCACGTCTTCCAGCAAGATGAGAGGTGTCGAGGGGTTGAGCGCAACACCAGCTATTTTCTCCTCTGATCTGATTTGCTGAATGAGGCGGTGAAGGTGCGGAGAAACCTCCTGGTGCACGATAATGACATCGGCTCCTGCCTTTGCGAAATCCTCGATATAGTGTTCCGGGTTGGTTATCATCAGGTGGGCTTCGACCGGAAGCGAGGTGCAGCGGCGTACCGCTTCGACGACCATCGGCCCCATGGTGATGTTGGGGACGAAGTGGCCATCCATAACATCAACCTGGATGCGTTGGGCGCCTGCTTCCTCGGCCTCGCGCACCTGTTCGCCCAGGCGAGTAAAGTCGGCAGATAAGATTGATGGGACTATTCCTATTGTCATAGTGAAGTTTCCTCAGGAATTTACATGAATTTTTGCGGCCGCACCTCTATCCACCATCCATACCACCTCCCCATTTGTTGGGCGCACAATCTGCGCTGGATATTCATCCGGCTGGTACTCACCCTCAAGAACGGCGTGTAACGCATCCGCCTTATCGCTGCCGGCTACTAAAAACAGTATGTTTCGTGCAGCATTTAACAATGGAGGTGTAAATGTCAGGCGATCAGGTGGCGGCTTGGGCACCGAGACTGGCATGACCAGGCGCTGTTTCTCATGTAGAGATGCCTGGTGGGGGAAAAGCGATGCCGTGTGCCCCTCTGGACCCATGCCAAGCTGAATGAGATCAAAGCTAGGTATTTCATTTGTGCCACATATACGTTGCATCTCGTTGACGTACTCTTGCAATGCCACATTTTGATCAGGCCGGTCGGCAGGCATACGATGAACCTGAAGTCCTGGGATAGAAATCTTGCTCAGGAGTACTTCGTGTGCCATGTGGTAGTTGCTGTCAGGGCTATCAGGTGCCACACAACGTTCGTCTCCCCAAAATATGTGCACCAACTTCCAATCAATTTGGCTGCTGTATGGCTCACTACCAAGCAGGCCATACAGTTCTCTGGGTGTTGTACCGCCTGATAATGCAATGGTAAAGCGACCACGGGTTTCAATGGATTCTCTCGCGATACGCACAATATATTGCGCAGCCTCATGGCTGAGTGTATCGATATCAGGAAAAATTGCAATATGCATGGATCAGTTCCTCCCCTACAAGGCTGTTTAATATTCCTCTTATAACATCTCGGCCACCTCTTGAAGTGTTTGCTCAAAGAGATAATCGTGGCCTAGGATCTCTAGCTCGTCGTGTAGCAAATCACTTTCGTTGCGTACTTCTGCAAGATTCACGGTGCGCTGGGAACGTGTTTCCTGCGAAAGTTCTACCGAGGTTAAGACATGATTCGGATCATCTTCGCGACTTATGGTGAAGGTAGCTTGTTTGTTTTCCATGTTGCTAATCAGGCGTACAAGGTAGAGTGAGCCTGGGCGCATCTCGGTGTGTACCCGCGGGCGGATAGAAATACTAGCTACATTTCCAAGCTTTGTAGTTTTCACGCGCGTTGGAGTCAGTGAACGGGTTGTACGCACATTGGCTAAGCGTTCCATACTCCAGCGGTAGGTGCCACTGGCGGTATCATAGTAATTGTTTATAGGATCCTCAATCAGTGACCAGTCGAGGCGGGCCTTGAGCCAGGCCGCAAGAAGCAGTGCTCGTGTAGGATTAGGCGAGACGTCCCCCCGTTCAGTACGCATAGGTAGGGCAAGAGGTGCGGCGGCATGTTCGATTTCGATAGACGTCACTCCAGACAGGTATGGCCTGTATTCTGGAACATCGAAAAACTGGATGATTAACTCCCGCCAGGGAGTGATCCGCCCCCAGTTTAGATCGCTCAGAGCGAAATTGGGCATCGCTTGGAAAAGCGTAGCAAGTGTGCGAATATCCTGCTCCGGTTGGAAAAAACTGGTCGAATCGACAATAACCCGGGTACTTATTTCAACAAGGCTCTTGAAGGTTGGATCATTTGGCCCGGGGGGATCACCAAGCCACCACAGGTAGATTGGTAGGTCTGGCTTTAGTAAAGGCTGTATAACGTTCGCAACGGAGTGCACAGCAGCACCAGAGGCTAACATCGTCGTTTGCTCGAAGCAGTGGCGCATCAAATCAGAGATCGTGGAGAAGCAGCGCAGCGTTACCCACGCTCTGATAGAGGTAGGAATGTTCTCACTGCTATCAAGAATCAAAATAGTGACACGAGCCAGGTGAGTACTTGATAGCTCACGTAGTATTCTGCTGGCTTGCTGTGCTGCTTCAATGTCAGGTGCACAGATGATGAGATTCAAGACACTGGTGCGTACACGAACGTTTGCGCCAGTGCGCAAGTTGTCGACGGACATTTTCCACAAGGAAGCGAGTACGTCCTCGATTTCCTCCATGCGCACCATTTTTCCCGCCCAGGGTAAGTGAATTCCTGGGTCGTTTACGGTATCATTTGTCATTCCCGTTCCCTCTGATTTTATTTAAGAACAGCATTGTTCTTGCATGGCGAATACTTCCGGTAACCTGACGCAAAAGAATGACATTACGCTATAAGACGTGCGACTTTGCACTTTTCATTATTATCAGACAGCGACGCATCCCCAGTTTTAGTTGTGGGATATTCCCAGGCTAGGGGCGACGCCACCTGCGGCCGTCGCGCCAGATGAACTCATCGGCGGCCTGAGGCCCCCATGTGCCGGATTCGTACGTTAAGATAGTCTCAGGAGGCTCAACCTTCCATTCATCCAGGATACCCTGTATAAAGGCCCATGCAGCCTCTACCTCATCTCGCCGCGTAAATAGCGTCGAGTCGCCCAACATGCAATCAAGTAATAGGCGCTCGTATGCCTCAGGTTGTTCGCGTACGAAGGAAGAGCCGTAGAAAAAATCCATATTGACCGAGCGTATCTGCATCTCGCTGCCTGGCACCTTCGCGCCAAACTTAAGCGAAATACCCTCGTCAGGCTGGATACGCAACGTAAGTACGTTTGGCTCAACCTGACCGTATGCCTCGCTGCGCTTGAATAGCATGAGTGGCGCTTGCTTGAACTGAATTGCAATTTCAGTGACACGCTTGGGTAAGTGTTTGCCTGTACGTAGGAAAAAGGGTACGCCTGCCCAACGCCAACTATCGATGAATACTTTCATAGCTACATAGGTTTCTGTTGTCGATCGCGGTGAGACTCCGGGCTCCTCTCTATAGCCTACAACTTGCTTTCCGCTTACCCAGCCTGGACCATATTGTGCGCGTAGTATATTTGTGACGGCATCCTGACCGGCTAACGGCTGCAAGGCATGCAGCACTTTAACCTTTTCATCGCGTACAGCATTTGCATCGAAGGCGATGGGTGGTTCCATGGCAACCAGGGAGAGCAATTGCATCGCATGATTCTGCACCATGTCGCGAATGGCCCCTGACTCTTCATAATAGGCTCCTCGGCCTTCCAGGCCGATATTTTCCGCAACAGTGATTTGCACATGGTCAACATAACGCCGGTTCCATACAGGCTCAAAGATGCCGTTTGCCAGGCGAAACACCAGGATATTCTGTACTGTTTCCTTGCCGAGGTAGTGGTCAATACGGTATACCTGATCTTCTTTAAAGACCTTCGCAACCTGCCGATTAAGCTCCCTTGCCGATCCCAGGTCGTGCCCGAAAGGCTTTTCGATGATAATGCGCGTCCAACCCTTGCGGCTCCTGTTCATGCCAGCTGCTCCAAGGTTTTGAATGATTTCAGGATACTGGCTGGGGGGAGTCGAAAGATAAAAGATGCGATTGCCAGAGGTACCGCGCTCCTGATCAAGCTTGTTCAGCAAAGTATTCAGCCGCTCATAGCCTTTTAAGTCATGAAAGTCGGATTGCAGGTAACGAATACCTGCTGCAAATCCTTCCCATACTTGGGGATTGACCGGCTTCTGGCGAGAATATTGATTGATGGATTCAAGTGCCTGTTCGCGAAACTGCTCGTCGCTGTAGGGACGGCGCGCAAATCCTACGACAGAAAATCCCGCGGGGAGCGGGTGTTCCAGCGCTAAATTATAGAGCGCTGGCAACAGTTTTCTGTGCGTCAGGTCACCTGTTGCGCCAAAAATGACCATAACACAGGGTTCAGGACTGTGTTTAATGCGTAATCCCTCTCGCAAGGGATTGGGAGCCTCGACTACACTTCGTTGAGGCATTGTTAATCTCCTCTTTAATCTACCATGAACTTGTTCCGATATACGGTTATCAGAGTGATTAGCCTCCCACCCTGACATCCACGGACAAAGAGTTGCCTATTACCGCGTGCCTGTCTTCTCCTGGATGGCCTGCTTCTTGCTTTCAATCCCTTCGAATAGCTCGTGGAAGGAGTCGGCAAACTTTTGCACACCTTCATCCTGGATTTGCTGTGTAACCTGGTCGTAGTGGATGCCAACTTCTTCGAGGGCTGCAAGCTCAGCCTTGGCCTGTGGAATGTTGTTCTCGATGGTAAGGCTGACTCGCCCATGATCGCGGAAGTTCTCTATCGTCTCAAGCGGCATCGTGTCCACTGTATCCGGGCCGATCAACTCTTCAGCGTACAGAACATCGCGATAGGCCGGGTTTTTCGTGCTTGTGCTGGCCCATAGAGGCCGCTGCACGTGGGCTCCACTATGCTTGAGGGTTTCGAAGCGCGGCATGCTGAAAATGCGTTTGAAATCCTGGTACACCAGGCGAGCATTCGCGATGGCCGCCTTGCCTTCAAGCGACTTGAGCTTCTGCTGCTCGGCACTGTCGCTCGTGGCTTTGATCTTGTCTTCCAGCAACTTATCTACCAGGGTATCAACGCGGCTGACAAAGAAACTGGCAACCGAAGCAATATGGCTGATGTCTTTCCCTTCGGCGTTCCGATTCTCCAGGGCAGAGATATAGGCATCGGTTACCTGACGGTAATTTTCGATCGAAAAGATCAGCGTGATATTGATGTTGATGCCCTCGGTCAGAGCCTGTTGAATGGCCGGGATGCCTTCCGGCGTCGCAGGAATCTTGATCAGTAGGTTGGGGCGATCTACCAGCTTCCAGAAACGGCGCACTTCGGAGAGAGTGCCTTCGGTATCGTGTGCCAGGTCAGGTGAAACTTCGAGGCTTACGAATCCATCCTGCCTGTTCGTCCGGTCGTAGATCGGATGCAGGAGGTCAGCTACAGTACGAATATCTTTGATTACGAGCGCTTCGTAAATCTCGCCCGTACTCTTCCCTTCCTTGATGAGCTGTGTCATCTGCTCATCATACGCATTACCATGACTAATCGACTTCTGAAAAATGGTGGGGTTGGCTGTGACACCCACTACGCCATCCTCGTCTAGCAGGCGTTTAAACTGACCTGAAACGAGTTGTGCTCTGTCAATGTTATCATACCAGACGCTTTGACCTAGTGCCTTGAGTTGAAGTAAAGGATTGGTCATCGGTTTTCTCCCTTCTGGTGGTTCCCCTAAAGGGTCCCCTTATTCCAGATGTACTGTGATTGTATATGAACGGGCGCAAGACAATGCGCCCATACGACGTATCTCTTAGCTTCTTTCATCATAACATCAAACTAGAAGAGAGTACAAACTCTTGTACGAATTACGTAGTAAATTTTGCTGGCGAGGACAAACTCGCCAGCAAAATTCAGCCAAACTATGTCTCCTTTTGTGCTTTCTTCTGCAACTCATATAACTTACCAATCGCTTCAATGGGCGTCAACTCATCAATAGCGAGTTGTTTAATCTCCTCAATCAAGGGATGTTGCTCGGCTGAGAAAAGTGTCATCTGCATGACTGCCGGCGCTGATATCTCCTGCATGGTCTTCCGGCGTACCTTCGCATCGCCCTTTTGCTCAAACTCTGCCAGAATCTCCTGGGCGCGGTGAATAACCGGGCGAGGGATGCCAGCCAATTGTGCTACATGTACCCCATAGCTTTTATCGGCTCCCCCTGGCACGATCTTGTGCAGAAAGACGACGTGTCCTTCCTCTTCTGATACCGCTACATTCATGCATTGGACGCGAGGCAGCATCTTTGCCACTTCAACCAACTCGTGGTAATGTGTAGCGAACAGCGTGCGCGCTCCGCAACGCCGGTTATTGTGTAGGTATTCCACAACGGCACGCGCGATTGATAGGCCATCATAGGTACTCGTGCCGCGCCCGATTTCATCAAGGATAATCAGGCTGCGCGGCGTGGCGTGATGCAGAATGGTGGCTGTTTCCACCATCTCTACCATAAAAGTGCTCTGGCCAGTCGCAAGGTCGTCCTGCGCGCCGATGCGTGTGAAAATGCGATCCACCAGCCCGATCCTGGCCGCTTCAGCAGGAACATAACTGCCGATCTGCGCCATCAGGACTATCAGCGCAACCTGGCGTAAATACGTTGACTTGCCAGCCATATTAGGGCCGGTGATGATCAGTATCTGCCCATCTGAGATGGAGAGTTGGGTGTCGTTTGGAACGAAAGGTGTCTCCAGTTGCGCTTGCTCGATCACCGGGTGCCGGCCAGCTACGATATGAATGCTGTCTCCATCATCCAACTGCGGGCGGCAGTAATTGTGTTGCGCGGCCACTGCGGCCAGGCTCAAATACACGTCAATCTCTGCCAGCGCATGAGCTGTGTTCAAAACACGCTCGGCAGCATTGACAGCAATCTCCGCACGCACTTGCGCGAAGAGTTCGCTCTCTAGTTTGCCTATTCTGTCCTGCGCATTCAGAATGAGTGTCTCGTACTCCTTTAGATCAGGGGTGATAAATCGCTCACCCGTAGAAAGTGTCTGCTTGCGCACATAGTCGACAGGTACACGACTCAGCTGCGAGTTCGAGACCTCGATGAAGTAACCAAACACCCTGGTGTAACCCACTTTGAGCGTGGCAATACCCGTGCGTTTGCGCTCCCGCTGTTCCATCTCTGCAATCCACTTTTGCCCGTTTTGTGAAGCTTCCTTCACCTGGTCAAGTTCTGCACTGTAACCGGGGCGAATCACACTACCCTCGGATGCGCTCAGCGGGGGCTCATCTACAATTGCTAACTCGATCAGCTGTATTACGTCCACGTTATCTGCAAGACGCTGTACCAGGTGTACTACCGATGGCATAGAAGTTTCGGCTTCGGCAGGCAAGCTTGCCCGTATCTCTGAGGCGGCACGCAAGCCATTTGCCAGTGCCACCAGGTCGCGCGGCGTAGCAATGCGCTGGCGCACACGGTTGATCAATCGTTCAATATCGCCTGCTTTCTTCAGAGCCTCTGCCAGCCGCGCCTGCGTTAATGTGTCGGTAAGGAGTTCGCTGATGACCTGCTGGCGAGCTTGCAGGCTTGCGATATCGAGGAGCGGCTCGCCAATCCAGCGACGCATCAGTCGCCCTCCCATGGGGCTGCGCGTCCTATCCAATACCCATAAAAGCGTCCCCTTGAAAGAACCGCTGCGCCCGCTTTCAAAAAGCTCCAGGTTACGCCGCGTATGCGCATCCAGAGTCATAAATTCGGCAACAGAGTAGGTTTCCAGCGCGGTCAATTGGCGCAATAATCCTTTTTGCGTCTCCTGCAAATAGGCCAGTACAGCCCCTGCTGCACGGATCGCCAGTGGCAGGTGTGCGCAGCCATATCCCTCTAGCGAAGCAACTTCAAAATGAGAAAATAGGCGATGCCGTGCATCCTCCTCGGTGAAGTAGCGTGCATCGTAGGGTGTTACATGTCCAACTACTCCCGTCAGCAGCCTGGCAAGGGGCGCTACGTCATCCTCGTCCTCGTCTTCTGAGAATGGCGTTTGAGTTTGTGGATCACTTAAGGTCGTATGTGTGATTTGCGCGGTCGCCATGGTCGCTTCTATATCGGCATTGGGGTTGCCATTGCTGCCAACCCTGGTTACAGGCTTCTCGCTCATCACTGCAGCCAGCCAGCGTCGTTTGCGAGATGCACTCCCCTGGGAACCATAATGTGCTTCGACGATCACTTCAGCGGGACCAACACGCGCAATCTCCTGTTGCAGAGCGACTTCAGGCTCGGGCGTGCTGAATTGCGTCACGGCAAATTCGCCCGTAGTGATATCAACGTAGGCAATTCCTACAGCATTGCGCCCTACAACGACGCCAGCGAGAAAATTGTTGCGTTTGGCTGCCAACATGGCCGGGTCGATCACTGTGCCAGGTGTTACGATGCGCAGTACTTCCCGCTCTACAAGTCCTTTAGAAAGTGCTGGATCGCTCGTTTGTTCGCAGACCGCTACCCGGTATCCCTTGCTCACCAGTCGAGCTATATAACCATCAACAGCGTGGTGCGGCACGCCGGCCATAGGTGATTTTTCTCCTCGTCCGAAATCTCGCCTCGTCAACGCAAGCTCGAGTTCGCGGGCAACTATCTCCGCATCCTCATCGAACATCTCATAGAAATCTCCCATGCGGAAAAAGAGGAGGGCATCAGGGCACTGGCGTTTAATTTGCAAGTATTGTGTCCGCACCGGGCTATGGACGGGATGTTCTTTCAGATAGTCTTCGAATAACACTGTGTCGCACCTCTACTGGACTTGCTGCATCCTTGGGGAAGATGAGAATCGTTCAATCGGTGTAGCTGATGGTTTCACTGCCTCTACCACTGCTACATCAGTATACTGCTATTACTCTTTGGCGTCAATTTGCTCTTCCTTCTTGTCTTGTGTATACTGCAAAAGTCCTGAAAAGAGGAAAAACGGTCTGACTGACGGGTTTATCATCAATACGAGAACTTGTTGTACCTGTAACAATTCTCAAGCTAAGGAGGGGGATTGTGCTCTACATCGTGCTCTTGGTGATTGTGCTGGTAGGCGGAACACTTGCGGTACTGGTGATTGAGAATTTTTCTGCTTTCGCCTCGGCTACGCAACTGTCATTCTTCATCTGGCAGACACCGCCATTACCAATTGGTTTGTGGTTATTGATCTCATGCCTGTTTGGGGCTGTGGTGCTGTATGTGATCTCCGTAACTACAGCCTTGCAGGAACGCCGTGAACTGCACATGCTGCGTAAGCGACTGGCGGAACTCGAGCAGGCACAGGTGAGGCAACCGAGCGGCCCGTTGCAAGTATTCCCTTCCCCCATCGTGCCTATTCCTGGGATATCAACTGGCCCACTACCCCCATCTCCCCCATCACAAACACGGCCTTAAGATGGGAATGTTTCTAACTTCCCCATATTTTCTCGATCAAACGCCTCCAAAAATTGGGCCGCTTTGCCAGCTTGTATTGTGGATACCGTCCACTGTATAATGCAGCCCTGACCTGGACGTTCGCCCCACGTTTCTCTCTCTTAGGGGCGGATGTTTCGGTTGCTACAGTTGCTTCATTTTGTAAAGATGATTCAGGTGAAGTAGTAGAGGGTTTTCCCGTAATAGGAGCGATCTCAACGAACTCTTGTACTGGAGACTGTTCAATGCTGCTGATAGCACTGCTTTCAATAGATGGTATCTCTTCGGATGAGATATACTCCTGGGAAGCAGGTTCTTCAACGTCGGTAGCTGATGTGTCCTCTCTTGCATTGTGTACACTGTCTTCCTGGCTCGCTGGTTGCTCACTAGCGGGAGTCGCGTTTTCCACTAGGGAGAACGGTTCTGCAAATGCAGCAAGGTCCTGAATAGCAGTAGTTTCATCTTCTGGGATCAAGGTGCTCTCGACTGGAGGAGCTTCTTCTGAGGGAGGTATGCTATCCTCGACAATCGAATCCGTCTCAACCGCCGAATCGACTTCAACTGGCAAAGTAATGTCTTCAGACTCAAGTGTGCTTTCCTCAATAATCACATCTGCTTCAACCGTAGAATTGGCCTCAACTGGCAAGGAAATCTCTTCAGCTGCAGGTGCTGACTCTTCAGGATAAGTAATTGTAACTGCCGGACGTTTGTGCGTCGTTTCTAGCACAAGTGCTTCATTCTCCTCCTCGTCGCTGCTGAGTTTTTGTAGGAACAATTCTTCAGTGGCCTGGGTAAGTGGCTCTTTCATAGTAATAACTATTGGTGCTGGCGATGAGAGACTGCCATCTTGTATCGAATCAATCCAATCATATGCCCCTTCTAACGCAAATTTACACCATTGCGTATAGTCATCACTTATAAAGTCATCTACTTGCTCGCAGTAATCAAGTCGCTGCATGGTGCGATCCAGCCACAATTCGCCCTGCTCCAGCATGCGATCGAGCAGCTCAATATCGCTTACACCGTTAGCTTGCAATCGTGCCAGTGTTGCAAGCGCGATAGCTGATGGGTGGACCTCTTGGCTGCGCTCCGTGTTATCCGCAATTTGCAGACAAAGTGTTTGAATTTGGGTTTGTAGTGTCGTGATTTGCTGTTGCAGGTTCCACCGTTGAAAGCCGGCATAGAACTGCTCGATGTCGCTCTGGTTCAGTTGCGCATACACTGCATCGACAATGCCAGGAATGCTTTGTGCAGGTGTATTACTCATGAGCACTCTTCCCCTCTTTCTCTGCTGGCATGAATGTAGTAGAGGATTGGCGTCCCCAGCGTTCTATCCAGCGTTGTACGAGGCGGTTCGTGCGTACACTTTGCTGGTCAATATGACGGCTTCCTTGCGTGTCCCTTACGGAAATAGTGATCTTGCGCAACCACCAGGGTAGTTCAACTTGAGGGTCGGTTTGAGAATGTTCATCAAAGAAGGCTGCCATGTCTTCCGGTAGTAGTTCTATCTCAGATTGGTTAGCAGGTGGCAATACATTGTCTTCCCCAGGAAAGGGTGCCTCGAATTCCTGAGTCCCGAAGTCGGGCAGCCCTCCCCAGCTCAAAAGGGCTGGGGAGATTGATGCTGCGGGCTTCGACGACTGAAAATTTAAATCTGCATGCCTGTCAGTACTTTTGGGGGGTATATGATGACCATTCAGAAAGGCTGCTAGTGCCTGGATGACCGGATTATCAGCTTGAAGTGCTAGCTGCTCCTTTTGCTCCTGCTCCAAAAGGCTTAGACGATCCTGAAGTTGAGTCAACTCTGTCTCAAGCGTCTCCAATTGTGTTCGTAGATGCCTGTCGATTTCTTGATAGTGTAACCATTGCTGGTACTGACCCATGTTCTACGATCCTGCTCTATCGTAAATCAATTACTACGTGAAAATGTTTAACCCCTGGTGCAAAATGCAGTATAGCATGTACGACGTTTAGAGACAAGCAGTCATTCGATGAAATGATATGGTGTGATATTTCAGGCGAACCCTTCGCGCTCCCTGGCTGTGTTGTGCGAGATACGTAACAGGATGCCAATGATGATGAAGTTGGCGATGATTGAACTGCCTCCGTAGCTCAGGAATGGCAGAGGGATACCTGTTAATGGCAGGAGCTTCATATTCCCTGCGACGATGATAAACGTTTGTATGGCAAAGATCGATGTCAATCCCGCTGCCAGTAGCTGGTTGAACTCATCATTCGCCTCAATCGCAATGCGGTATCCGCGATAGATGATTAGCAGGTAGATGCCGATGATTGCAAAGAGCCCGGCCAGTCCAAACTCTTCTCCCAGGGCTGTGAAGACCATATCGGATTGCGCCACTGGCACGAACTGCCCTGCATGACCCAGGCCAAAACCCGCCCCGATGATGCCACCGCTTGCCAGTGCGATCAGGCCCTGTATAATCTGATATGCCGAACTTTTCGCGAGAGCAAGCGTCTGCTGTGACCAGTTTTGCCAGTTCACGACGTCAATCGTTACCGCAGTGAAGCGTAATTGCACATAACTAAATAGCTTATAACCCATGAAGCCCAACGCCGCAAACAGTAACAGGCCACCGATCACATATGATAGTTTCCCGCTGCCCAGGTAGATCATGGCCAGGAAAATTCCGTAAATCAGTAGTGCTAAACCTAACTCGCGTATCACTAAGAACAGCATCAGCGAGATCCCCAGCATGAGCAAAATCGGTCCTAGCTGGCGTAGTGGCGGCAATCGCAACAGACCGAGGCGGAAATTGCCTTCAGCCAGCACATCCCGGTTCTCGCTCAGGTAAGCGGCAAAGAAGATCACAATAAAGATCTTCAGCAGTTCCGACGGCTGGAGGTTAAGCGGCCCAAAGTTCAGCTGGTCATGTGTTGGGCTGTCCAGGTTCTTCACACGCAAGGCATTCACTATCGTCAATGCCACCAGTATTATTCCAAGTAATGCCCACGTATACTTATAACGTTTCAGCCAGTTCATGTTCCGCAAGCCGAATACGGTTGCAAGGCATACAACCAGGCCCAGTAGCACCCATATCAGTTGACGTGTACCCAGCAATGGATCTCCTACGTCTGGCCCAAGTCGCAGCGCCATCAATACACCGATCCCGCTCATCAGGCCAACCAGTGGGAAAAGCACCTGGTCGGTCCTAGGGAAAAAGATACTGAACAGGATGTTCATGCCGAACAGTGCTGCAAGCAGGCCGAGCACCGGTATGAGGTCTTGAATCGATGGCAGAATGGCTGTGCTAAATGGTATAGATAGCTGGTTCGTATGGACCTTAGCCTGGTATAATTGCGCAATTGGCAATTGGACCATTTCGAGCACCAGGATCATGAAAGGAATAATGAGTAATCCCAATTCCTTCCATCGGTAGCGCCGCAATAATCCAGAGCCAGAAGATACACTTGCCATCAGATTAAACCTCACTACTGTGCTAGCTTGAAACGGATGAAGCCAACTTGAATAATATCGCCAAACCTGGCAGACAAAGCCTCACGCGCAGGTTGATTATTCACATAGGTTCCATTCGTGCTGCCCGCATCCTGTACATACCATAACCCATTACGGAACCAGAGCCGCGTATGCTCACCCGAGATAAAGTTGTCCGTCAGTTGGATGGTATTCGTCGGACCTCGACCAATGGTAGTCTGTGGTACCAGGTCAAAGCGCGTCCCTGGCAGGATATTACTGGGGCCACTATCAACTACAATCAGGTGACCGACCACAGGAAGCGCCTTATTTCCAGGGCCTTCACTTGCTGCAGACGTCTTGCGCAAATCACGTGTAATAGCAATAACTACTTGCATTAAAAAGAGGTAAAGTAAAACGATCAATAACAATCGTAATATCAATAAAAAGACATCAAGAGTCATAATTCGCAGCCTTACCTTCTCTCGAAGTAAAAATCATAACTGCCGATAGTGAAGCGGTCACCGCTGCGTAAGGTATGGTGGCGCAGATGAGGCGTACCATTGATCGTAATGCCATTAGTACTACCCAGATCAAAAATGGTAAATTGCCCGTTCGGCTGGTATTTTATTTGAGCATGATAGCGTGAGACGCGCTTATCCTCAACAATAATATCATTGGTAAGTTGACGCCCGATATTCACAACGGGTTTTTCTATATGGTATACCTTTTGTGCCATCTGCGGCAGGCGAATAGTCAACCAAGCGGGGGGCAGGGACGGTAAAGGTACTCCTTGTGAAATTGCTCCAGGAAGTAATGACGAGGAACCGGGATTGTTAGATACACTGCCAGCAGGGGCCATTCCACTTTGAAATCCAGTCGAACTGCCTACACTAGGCAGACCCGGCAAGTGCTGTCCCGGAAGCAGTTGTGCCCGCAACAACGCTAGCTGCTCGGCACTGAGGGCCTGAGTTGCCATTGGTGTGCCTTCTCCGTTCGTGCCATCACCTCCACCGCCCGCTTGCTGGCGATCGAGTATCTGCGCTTCGATGCGTACCACCCCAGAACGCAACTCGCTGCTGGGATGCAAACGCAATACTGGCATGGCTCTCAGTGTATAGTGCCGCTGGCGCGCTACTTGAACCAGGTGATCCTGCCAATCCTTTTTCAACATAGATTCTATGGGTTGCAATTGCTGGTGATCTTTAATACTGAGAAAGATGTCGTAAACATCGGGTGCCAGTCGCCGCCCCTCACCCTGCAACAGGGTGCTATCCTCCATAGCGCGTTCCAATTTACGAGCTACCTCGGCTGGTTGTAGTCTGGACGGAAAGAGGAACGCAAAGGGGCCTTCCACTATACGCTGCATGAATGATTCAACTTTTGTGAGTGGATTCTGGCGAGCCTTCACAATGCTCACACTTTCTTTTGTAATATCTGACGTGCTTGTTCCACGTCAGAAGCAATCTGAGCCTTCAGCGCATCAATGCCTGCAAAGCGTTGCTCATCACGCAGGCGTGCGATGAAATCTAACGTAATATGCTGATCGTAAAGATCAAGATCAACGTCGAGCAAATGTGCCTCCACCACTCGATTTTGTCCACCAAACGTCGGTCGTACCCCAATATTTACTACACTTTTCAAGACGGGATTATCACCTATCCCGTCACGTTGTAATATATTCCCTATATGTGCCTGTGCGGCATAGACACCATTTGCGGGCAGCAGCTTATGTGGTTCGGGCAGCAGGTTCGCGGTTGGAAATCCCAGAAGCTTTCCGCGTTGATCGCCTTTCACGACTATACCACTTACAATCACTGGATGTCCCAGTAATGCGTTTGCCTCGCTGATTTGGCCATCGCTGACCAGTGTACGAATGCGGGTACTGCTGATGCGCGCCTGCTCCGCCGCCTCCAGTTGGATGGGCTGAACTACTATATTATGTTCTTGCCCATAATGCTGAAGGAAGTTAATGTCTCCCATTCTGTTATGCCCAAGGCTGAAATCGGTGCCCACTACCATCCCTCGAAGAATATAACGCTCACGTAAGCTATCTAGGAAGACACTTGCGCTCAGTTTTGCAACTTCGGGTGTAAAACTGATCACGATACTGTCAGGTATATGACCATATTGATTGGCCAGTGCCAGTTTCTCTTCCAGCGTGGTCAGGCACTGTAAATCGATATCCGGTCGCACAACCAATAAGGTATGCGGAAGGAATGTCACTAAGACTGGCTTAGCCTTCATTTTTTGCGCCATGGCACGCAATTCATGCATCAGGCGCTGGTGTCCCCGGTGAATACCATCAAAGTTGCCAATGGTGATTGCGATTGGATCATTTTCTGTTAAAGTTGTTACGTATTCCATTTTGAGCTTGATATGATACCCTTGCTATTCTTTGGCTAATAGTACCACAGTGACTCATTACAGGCAACTGTGGTAGCTATATTCAGGCTTAAGGCTTTTCAGAGATATGGTGCAACTACCGTGCATTTTGCACGGTAATTATTTTTTCAGGATGTGAAGGTCGAGAATACTTTCTTTGGTTGCCATGCCTCCTGCTCCTCGTCCCATTCGGCGATAGCCAGAAAGTGGCCATTGGCATCATAGACACGCGCCAGGTCAGGCTGTCCCTCCCCACCTTCCCCAGGGGTTCTGAAAGCATTTCCATGCTTAACCCGCTCGGTGGTTTCAGCGTCGAGCAAGATCGCAGGATACCGTTCAAGCGCCTTATCCGCTGGATAGAGGTATTGCTGAACGGAATCTGTAATAACGGCCTCAGCAAGCTGCTCTAGAGTGATGCTTTCGGACAACAGAAACGGGCCGCTGCGTGTTCTTATGAGCGCATCCAGGTATGCATAGCAGCCAAGCCTCATGCCGAGATCGTGGGCCAGGGAGCGGATATAGGTGCCTTTGCTGCACTCTATGGCAAGTGTCAGGCGAGGTGAAGCCCAGTCGATTACCTCGAGTGCAAAGATGATAATGGGACGCGGCTCTAATGCAATCTCTTCTCCTGCTCGCGCCCGTTTATACGCGGGCTGCCCCTGGAGCTTGATGGCAGAGTAGCGTGGTGGCACTTGCAACTGAGATCCAAGGAAATTTGGGAGTATTTCTTCAATTCGGGACAGGCTCAGATCTGCCGTGCTTGCCATAGATGTGACCGTGCCTTGCGCGTCGTAAGTATCTGTAGCGGCCCCAAAGATAATCTTCGCTTGGTATGCCTTGCCGCTCTCGCTCAGGTATTCAGCGACTCGGGTTCCCTGGCCAACACAGATGGGCAGGACGCCGCTAGCAGTGGGATCAAGTGTGCCTGCATGCCCAACTTGCTTCAGCTTGAGGAGCTTGCGCACTCTTGCCACGACATCATGTGAGGTTATGCCCGTGGCTTTGTTGATGTTGAATATGCCATCCATTCAGCAACTCATCTCTTTTTCCAACTGGGTCACTACCAGGGCGGTGGCTTCCTCAATTGGCAGATGAAAGGTGGCTCCGGCGGCGCGAGCGTGACCACCACCCAGTCCGTGGCTTACACGCTGGCAGAATTCAGCGGCATTAAAAGGGGCCGCGCAGCGCAGACTGAGCCGTGTAACATTGGGGTCACCGTAGCTTTTGAAAAAGGCTGCCACCTGCACTCCCTCGATATCACGCAGCAGACCTGCTGTGTTATCGTCCATCTCTGGTATAGCGCCCGCCGCTGCTAAGGTGGCATCAGTAGCCTGTGTCCAGATCAGCCGTCCCTCACAAGAGGTGTGAGCGTTTGCGAGAATCATTGCCTGAAATCGCACTTGCGCCAGGGGTTGAGTGCGATAGATGGGTTGAACCACGGTTTCAGGTTTGGCACCGGCGCGTAACAATAGCGCAGCTACCTCGAGGCAGCGCGGTGTTGTATTGGTGAATTGAAACGAACTCGTATCGGTAATCACACCTGTTAACAGGCACAAAGCTGCGTCACGATCCAGTGGTAATCCTGCCTGCTGCTGAAAAAGCACCACGATTTCGGCGGTAGCGGCCGCATTTGGGTCGATTATGTTAACCTGTCCGCAGCCGTTACTGCTGATGTGGTGATCTATATTGAGGATTGGAGCATGATCCAGAAACGCTCGATGCTCTTCATAGAGGCGGCCAAAACGTCTCAGTTCACCTGTATCCAGGGCGATGACCAGGTCAAAGGCTTCGTCATCGAGGGTTTGTTGCAGCGTCTCGATCCCGGGTAGGAACAAAAGGTTCCGCGGCGCCTGCTGCGCGCAGGCGGAAACACATATCTTACCGGCCAGGTGTAAGATATGCGCCATGCCCAATGCCGAACCAATGCAATCACCATCGGGATTTTCGTGTGCGAGCAAGGCGATGCGCCGTGCTGGCTGAATCAGCGCCATCGCTTCCTGGACCAGAATAGGATCGAGCTGGGAATTCAGGGCACGAGCATCCTCACTCATTGGTTCCACCGCTCACCGTTTTTTCATTCTCGATCTTACGAATAAGTTCAAGGATGCGTGAACCCTGTTCAATTGACGTATCCAGCTTAAAGACTAACTCCGGCATGTAGCGCACCACGATGCGGCTGGCGAGTTCATGGCGCAGGAAACCCGTGGCATGTTTGAGCGCTTGAATGGTGACCGCCTGTTCTTCTCCGGTTCCCATGACACTTACGAAAATTTTGGCATGGCGCAGGTCGCCGCTTACCTCAACATGCGTGATGCTAGCGAATCCTACGCGCGGGTCTTTCACCCGAGTGCGCAGTAAATCACTGAGTTCCGCTGCGATCAGTTCGCCAAGTTTCTCTTGTCGATGTGGATTTGGCATGGATCTATTTCCTAATAGTTTCATATCAGGGTCTGTGAATGATCCCGAAAATCACGTATCGCAGCTGGGCGATCGCAAGGGTCTCCCGGATAATTCACTGGCCCTGGTTTTTCTATGCACCACGCTTGACACGCTCCTGGGCATACGCTTCGATAGTATCGCCCATTTCAAAATCAGAGAAATCATCGAGCAGGATACCACATTCATAGCCACTGGCAACCTCGCGCACATCATCTCTACCCCGGCGCAGCGAGGCGATTTTGCCATCATAGACCATCTCTCTTCCGCGTTGAACGCGGGCCTGTGAGGAACGTACTATCTTGCCATCCAGGACGCGACAACCGGCAATAACTATGCTTTTCCCTGCTTTAAAGATCTGCTGTACTTCGGCATGCCCCTCGATGACCTCATGGTAAGTCGGTTCCAACATACCTGTAAGGGCAGCCTGGATGTCATCAATCAGCTTGTAAATGATATTATAGTAGCGGATTTCGACATTTTCTTTTTGTGCCAGCCGCTGGGCAGCTCCATCAGCTTTGACATTGAAGCCGATAATGATGGCCCCGGAAGCTCCCGCCAGGTGCACATCGGTCTCGTTGATGTTGCCTATACCCTCGTGTATCAGGCGAACCTTGATATTCTCTTCACCGACTTTACTGAGAGCATTTTTGATAGCCTCGGCTGAACCCTGCACGTCGCACTTGAGCACAACGTCCAGTTCCTTGACATTGCCCTCCTGCATTTGCATATAAAGAGTGTCGAGACTGACCTGGCCAAGCGGCATAGTCTCAGTACGACGCTGCTCCGCTATCCTCGTGGCGGTTTGCCTGGCTGTGCGCTCGTCAGGGACTACTTCAAGGCGATCTCCGGCTTGCGGTACTTCGGGCAATCCCAGGATACTCACAGGAGTGCTGGGTGGAGCCTTCTGGATGCGTTTGCCACGGTCGTTGAACATTGCGCGTACTTTGCCGGCCATGCTGCCAACCACAATATTGTCACCCATTTTGAGCGTCCCCTGTTGGATGAGTACTGTCGCCGTGGGACCAGTATTTTTCTCAAGTTTTGCTTCGATGATAACTCCTGTCGCCGGTCTGTTGGGATTGGCACGGATATCCTGCACTTCGGCTACCAGCAAAATCATTTCCAGTAGATCGTCGATGCCTGTTCCATTGCGCGCCGATACCGGTACACAGATCACATCTCCGCCGAACTCCTCAATCACCACTCCTATATCATAAAGTTGCTGTTTGACGAAATCAGGATTGGCGTCGGGTTTGTCTATTTTATTCAGTGCGATGATGATAGGCACTTTAGCCGCTTGAGCGTGGTCGATGGCTTCACGTGTTTGTGGCATCACACCATCGTCAGCTGCTACAACGATCACTGCGATATGAGTGACCTGTGCTCCTCGTGCACGCATGGCGGTGAACGCCTCGTGGCCGGGAGTATCCAGGAACGTGATTTTCTTGCCGTTGACTTCGACCTGGTATGCGCCAATGTACTGTGTAATGCCACCAGCTTCGCCTGCGGCAACCTTTGTTTTGCGAATGGTGTCGAGCAGGGATGTTTTGCCATGATCAACGTGCCCCATGATGGTAACGACGGGAGGGATAACAACCGTGTTGTCCTCGTGGCGTGTAGCCATCATGGCTTCATTTGCTGAAAGTCCCCCGCTGACGCGCTGGACAGCGGGTGCAACGGTGAACTCGCTCTGGCTTGGCTCGAAGCCCAGGTCTTTCGCGACTAGCGCAGCCTTTTCGTAATCAACGACTTGGTTGATACTGGCGAAAATGCTGTGTTTGATGAGGCCTCGAATAACTTCATTAGGTGTTGCGTGCAATAATTCCGCCAGGTCTTTCACGACAACCTGATGTGGAATCGAGATCGGTCCGGTTGGTTTCTCTTTGACCACACTGATACGTCGTTCTGCTGGTCGCTGCACCTGGGTGCCGCGGCGCGTCCCGGGTCGAGCAGTAGCGGGATGCCCATACCCCCGTCCCCCTGGACGACTTCCACCTTGCGACGTACTTCCTTGACGAGTGGCTGGACGCGCAGGAGCGTTACCAGGTTGAGCAAAACGCTGCGTAGGAACATTCCCTGCTTGACGTTGTGCAGGCGCAGCCATTCCTCCAGTGCGCTGCGCAGGAGCAGGGCGTTGAGTTGAAGTCAGGCGAGAAGCATCGGGAGCCGATCGCTGGGTAGATGCAGAGCGTTGTGCAGGCGCAGGACGGGCTTCAGGAGCGGTTGGCGTATTCACTTTTTCGGTTGTGTTCTGTGTATGTGCCGCAGTCGCTGCACGTGGAGTTGCCGCGCTACGGCGCGGCGCGGCAGGTTTTGCTTTCTGTTCCTGGCTGTCCGGTGTGGCGCTCTCCGTCTTTGAGCGGGCGCTAGTCCGACTGCGAGTAGTTGGTTTCACCTGCTCGTTTGCATCTGGGGTATCAGATGTGTTTCTCATGAAGAAGACCCCCTTCTATCTAACAATACGCCGCTTAGGGCGATGGAAATCTCTCTTCACAGCCACAAAAAAGGACTGCCATCTTCCCCTATGGGAAGAGACAGACCCTCGCGTTGGAGCAGTGCCAGGCATTATATTCGTCTGCGCTCTCTGGCGTAGTTGCTATGGTTAATAGGTCATAGCTGTCGCTCCGCAAACATTGCCAAAACTGCCCTCCAAACGGTGGGCTGTGCCTCTATCAAGAGTAGAGAAAAAATGACTCATACGTTTGTTTCAATCCTCATCCAACCACAAGGTTGGATGCTATTGATACCATAATTGGATTAAATTGAATAACTCCGAACTTCCATAATTTGGAATATGACGGCGATTGTAGGAGTGTTCCTTGCGGATACCTACATTAGTATAGCTCACTATGTGCATAATTGCAACAATGGTTTAACCCTGAACACGGCGTTGATACAAAGTCGCCTTGCCGCCTGCGGCGACAGGGTAAAAGAGTTTGGGGACACCCCCAAACTCTTGCCAAAGGGCTATTGCCCCTTGGTCCCTGCTCTCCTCGACCATCCTACAATGCTGAACACCCTTAATCTTTGGGTAGCGTCGCAATAAAGGCATCCAACCCCGCCTTGTCTTCCTCCGACAACGTTAGCTCAAACTCCTGCTCGAGACGCTTTTTCTTGACAGCATTTTCCCAGCACGACAGCCGCGCGCAGAGATAAGCGCCGCGTCCAGATTTCTTACCAGTTGCATCGACCAGAACGTGTCCATCCGGTGTACGAACGACACGCAAGAGTTCGCGCTTTGGCTTGGTTTCCCGGCAGGAAACGCAGGTACGCAGAGGAACATGCTTTGGCCGTTTCGTCTTGGTGTTAGCGGTTTTGACCATAGTCGTGTTCCTTACTCTTCATAATCAAGCTCTTGTGTATTGCGCCTGCCTCCTCCACGCTGGTAGTGCGAGCGTCTTGATCCACCCTCACCGCGCTCGGTGCGATCATAACGATTTTGAGAACGGTCACGGTCGCCCCGTTCGCGTCGCCCACCGCTGTAGGATTGCGCAGGCTCGCGTCTCTCTTCAAATTGCTCTTCGTACACTTCGCCCTCGATAGGTTTAATGACATCAACGCGCCAGCCCGAAAGTTTCGCCGCGAGCCTGGCGTTTTGCCCATCCTTACCGATGGCAAGAGAGAGTTGTCTCTCAGGAACAGTCACCAGCGCGGTATGATCTGATTCGCGTAGTTCGACCCGCAACGGTTTCACCGGACTGAGTGAGTTCGCTACGAAGTTGGCAGGGTCAGAACTCCACTGGATAATGTCTATCTTCTCTTCATTGAGTTCATGCACAATGTTATTGATACGCGAACCACGCACACCAACACAAGATCCAATTGGGTCCAATCCTTCTTGTCGCGCGACTACTGCAACCTTCGAACGACTACCAGGCTCACGTGCGATGACCTTAATTTCGACGGTACCCTCGTAAATTTCTGGTACTTCGGACTCGAATAAGCGGCGCACGAGATCACGATGAGTGCGTGAAACCATGATCTGGAGCATACGCCCCTGAATACGGCGCACGTCATAGACGTATACGCGTAAGCGCTGGCCTACACGGTAACGTTCGGTGGGAACCTCCTCACCCGGAGGCATCACGCCTTCTACTCGTTCAGCTTTGTCGAAATCGAGTAGCCAGCCACGGACCGGGTCTTTACGCGTGAGTGTACCAAGGCGAATTTCGCCAACCCAATCCTTAAGTTGCTCGTAGAGGTGTTCATGTTCAGCTTCGCGAATACGCTGTAAAATGACCTGCTTGGCCGTTTGCGCTGGAATACGTGCGAAGATGAACGAAGAATCAACATCTATAGTTTGTCCAAGCGCCGCTCGTGGATATTGGCGCTGCGCTTCCGCCAGGGAAATCTCATCGTTGGGGCTGGTTACCTGTGCCACGACCCGTTTCGCTGCCCAGACACGTACTTCGCCGTTCTTATCTACCTCAATGCGAATGTTCTCTCCACCGCCGAAACTCTTGCGGTATGCTGACAGGAGAGCCGTGGCAACTGTTTCCATCACCACTTCGCGGGGTAGTCCTTTCTCGGCAATTAATTGCGCGATAGCAGCCTGAAATTCGCTCCTCATATGCCTTACACCTCCCGCTGGTCGTCCAGGTAGACACCAACAAAACATCATTTTTTCGAGTGCTTCCACCGGCGCTTGACGCGCAGCGTACATGCCCGCATCGTTTGCACCGGTTTCAATCGACAAATAGCCCCTGGCAAGCAGAAAAGTGGGGAGCACCCACTTTTCTCAAAGGTTTCGTCTATTCTGAAGATATTATAGCATATTCTGGTTCTTAAAGCAAATTGAAAGTGGCGTTTGAGATGCGATTACGCTGCCTCATCGTGGCAAGCGCCAGGGCTATCGTATCAAGCAATCCACAATGGAAACGTGGATAAATCGTAACCCTTTCATTCCTCGCTCATTCCAAGTCCGAAGGAGTAGAGAGTCCCTTTTGCGTTTCCAATAAAGAGGCTACCTTTGGAAATCGATGGCGCCCCTTCGAAGTTCGACCCGCTCTCAGGATCGTGAAAAGTAAAGAGCGTTTCGCCAGAAGTTGCCTCTACCAGCTCCACAACAGATCCGCTGGCAACCGCTACCACTCCGGGAATGGCGGTAACAGCGCCAAGCACGGGTCCGCTTGACAAACACTTGGCCCACAAGACAGCACCTGTTGCTGGGTGAAGCGCTAGCAGGCTGCCTTTGCAGGAGGTACCTTTGATGGTCGTAGAGCCGCCAGCTACGTAGAGCCTGGTGCTGTCCCAGGCGCTGGGTGCCATGCTACCAAATCCACAGCTTGGACAACTTCCTCCCTGGGCAACGTGAGCCCGCCACGCAGGTCCATTGCCGATAGCACCGCGAGTAAAAGCATAGTACGTACCGTTCTTGTGTGCAACACCCACCAGGGAGCGAGTAGCGCCTCCGATGGTCGCTTCAAACAGGGTCGGCGAGGCTCCGAAATCGCTGTCAATCACCCACTCTGATCTCGGCACTTGCCAGGAACCCACATACTTCAGATCTGATGCTTGTAGTTCAACTAACGAGGTCACATAGACCTCCTCAGTCCAACATTTGTCGAGACTGCCGGTAGAAAGGTAGAGTTCGCCACTATCATCGTCTATCGTAGGCGAACTCCATATTCCACCGCCAATACACCCATCGGGTACGACGTTGAAAGTGTGCTGAATGGCGCCCGTTGCAAGGTTCATCTGAAAGAGCTTTCCCTGGACGGCCGGACAATCTCCAAAAGAGGCCATGCCAATATAGACGCTCTGCTGGTAGATGACTGGCGAACTATAGATAAAGTTATTCGGAGGCATCCCTAACGGGGTCTTCCAGATAACCGAGCCGGTGTTGGCATTGAGCGCATAGAACGTAGCGTTACCACCACCGACTAAGATCACCGGGGTTATGGCACCCTTGATTTCTATGCTAGTGGCTGTTGCCGTGCTCGCCACGCCGATGGTGAAACCGCAGGTTTGCGTCTTGCCCAGGTTTGTTGACCAAACCTCGTGACCATACATATCCGTCGCATGCTCTAAGCCATCCCACGAACCCCAGAAGATCTTGCCAAAGGCTATCATGGGCTGGGTAGAGATGGCACCTCGGGCATGATACGTCCAGTGTTGCTCGAGGCTAGAGGCAGTTTCGCGAGTGATAATATTCTCCTCTTTATTGAAGCCACTGTGTCCATTGTCCATCAAATAGGTTGGCCAGTCTCCACGCTCAATTTGGGTTGGTGCTGTTGGGGTAGGAACCGCCTCGGTAGGTTCTACCTGGGTGGACCTTGGTCGTGGAGATGTTAATTGAGGAGGATCTGTCTGAGTAGTCTCCCCAGGGATGCCGCATGATACCAAAAGAAGGACGAGTATTCCGAAGAGCCCCCACCGGGGCATTCTTTGCTGTTTCCTCCATATCAACATGACCCACCCCTCCTTTCTAGTTCTCTCTTGGTGTCAAAAGGTAACTTCTGCCCCCGCCTGCCTTTCGGCAGAAGAGGGATGTCAACGCAGAGCCTTTCTGTCCCTGCATGTGACCTGACATCTGTCGAATGAAACGGAGGTAACTCGTTCCAGTAACAGCACTGGTACTGCTTCAATGCTACAATACCTGATGAGGGTGTCTCGGAGCTGCTTGCTCGTGTACCATGAGTAGCTTAATGGAGGGAACAAGCGGATGTTCAGTATAGTATCCTCTAGGCGACTGGCCCTACGTGTGCTCATCTGTGGCCTTGCTCTCCAATTTGTCTTTGGTATGGCCTATGCGTGGGGAGCAGTCGTACCCTATGTCCGCCTGCACGACCACTGGTCCCCACTCTTGATCAGTGCCGTCTTCTCAGGGACACCGTTCGGCTACGGCACTGGGATCGTCATTGGCGGCTGGCTAGCCGACCGCTCGCCGCCGCGCCGCCTCTGCTGGCTAGGGACCGGGCTCCTGATCATCGGCTTTGCGGTGGCTTTTCTCCTACCCAGCGGCATCACGTTCGCCATCTTCTATTCGGCTCTTGCCCTCGGGCTAGGTGGGTCCATCGCTCTTGCCGGTGCGCTTGCAGCAGGGGTTTCTGCCTTCCCGACCCGAGTGGGCACGATTGGCGGCACCCTCACAGGCAGTTACGCGCTGGCTGCTGTCGTCCAGGTCCCGGTGATTAGTTACCTGGCCTCGACGATCGGCTGGGCGGATGCCCTGCGCCTGGTTGGCACAATGATGGCCTTGCTGGCTGTATCCATGGTCCTACTCATGCCAGCGATTCCTCGACCGAGTCGACCTCAGCAAACGACAGGAGCAGTTCCTTTCCTCCAACTCATAGTGCGCAAACAGGTCTGGACTGGCTTCTTCCTCGAGGTGACTGCAAGCCCGCTGGGAGCCTATGCTTTTGTCGCCATAGCCACCTACGCACGTGGTTTCTACCTGGCCCCATGGCTCGCTACGGGAGCAGTCATCGCCGTAGCAGTCGGCAATGGCCTCGGGCGTATTGTCGCTGGCGCAGCCTCCGACCGCTTTGGCGTCAACCGTGTCTTCCTGGCCATCCTGGCGCTGAATCTGCTGGCCGTCATCCTCTTGCTGGTGCCTGGAAACGGGATGACCGTGCTGCTAGCAGCACTCGCAGTTGGAATCGGCTTTGGCGGTCCCGCAGGACTGCTCTCGCGACTTGCCGCTGCAAGCGCACCCGATGCACCCAACACCGCCTTTGGCCTGCTCTTCTTCGGGTATGCCCTGGGTGTCTTAGCTGGTCCCCTGCTCGGGGCGGCAGCAGGTGGAAGCACCCAATCCTGGTTCGTGCTGGGTGGTGTGGCTGGCATTGGCCTCCTCGTGCTGATGACTCGGGTGGTGATGACTCGAAGCAGCCCTGAACGAGCTTCTCGTGGATAGAGGGAAGAGGTCGGATCACGATCCTGCTCTTGTTGGAAATAATCTAGTAATAAGCACCGATTTGAGCTATACTAATAGCGTGCTCTTTCAGTCTCATATCAAATCCGGCTGATTCCTTCGGGAAATGTAGTGGCGGGGCTTGCCCCCGCCAGGACCTAAACATACACTGAGTAACAGGATTTGGTATCATACCTCGCCTGATCCATGGATCAGGCGTGTTAGTGCAGAGACAGCAAAAAGACAGAATGAAGGCAGAGAGAGTCATTCATGGATGAGCAGGCTCAGAGACGATCACTACATATTTATGAGCTAATAAGTGTCATTATCCATTTCTTCCCTTTTAGCATCCCTCTTGGGATGCTAAGTGCTCTTTTCCTACTTGACGCTGTACTCCCTCTACAAGGGATGATGTCTAATGATGTGTTGCTAACACAACTCAGTACGTGGACGCTCTTGCCCTCTCATCTCCTTTTTCCCGGTCGGGTGATCGCTCTTGTTGTGCCTGGCAATCACGTTTCAGTGCCTTATCTGGGTATCCAGAGCTGGAGACGCACGGCCTTGCTCATGGGCACATTACTCAGCATTTTTCTACTCTATGCACTTGCACTACGCTACCTTCCTCGCCGGATTACTCGCCGCTACTTGCTGATCTCTACCTTGCTTCTGGGCTTTATATGTATGCTCCTTCCCGTTGCTACCTCATCGGACTTGTTTTCCTATATTGCGTATGCTCGCATGCCGGTGCTCTATCACCTCAATCCATTAACGACCCTGCCGATAGCTATTCATACTGATCCCATCTATCGCTACCTATATTGGGATCTACAACCCTCGGCATATGGGCCGATGTGGGCACTACTCACCAGTCTCTTTCAATGGCTGCTCAATATTTCTGGATTGGGAGGAATCGTGTGGATGGTGCTGGCATTGCGCCTCCTTGGGCTAGCTATGCATCTTGGATGCACATTACTCATCTGGTCCATCAGTGGTCAATTGCAAGGCTTTATTGGCCCCATTTCTTTGGAAAAACGGATGTTGACAACTCTGGCATTTGCCTGGAACCCTCTGCTACTGATTGAGGCATGTGTCAATGCCCACAATGATGTAGTCATCCTGTTCTTCATCTTGCTCATGTTCTGGGTGCTCGTGCGAAGCAGTCCGAGTAGTATGAGAGCAAGTGTGCTGGCTGCTGGCATATTTGCCTTAGCCACTTGTCTCAAACTTAATGTGGCGGTATTGGCTCCCGGGCTGTTCGGCTTCCTGTACCTACAGCACCCTCGTTCTCTCAAGAGATGTGCTACGGCAGCGCTGACCTATATTGGCATCATCCTCCTGCTCTATGCCCCATTCTGGCAAGATGGAGCGCTGCTCAATCTCTTTCGCGTCAATCCTGGCACGAATCGTGATATCAATACCTTTGCTGAATTCCTGGCTCAACTTTACAACGGTATCGCACAAGTCCATGCTGGCAGGGCTCCGACTATTTACAAGTACGTGATCCGTGTACCCCTCAGCTCTCCTGCTGAACTCTTTACCCATACAGTGAGCATGGCAGTATTTGTAATCCTTTACGGGCTCTACTGCTGGCGAGTCTTCCGCACTTCAGAAAGCATCAGCAGTATTAGTGGTCTCATTAGTTGGATGGCAATCGTCTGGTTGCTCTATTCTGCCATTGGTTCTCCCTGGTTCTGGCCCTGGTATCTGGTCACCTTCTTTGGGCTCTTTGCCTTGCTTGAGGTTGGCCATACAGGTGAAGCGTGGTCTTTTGGCCTCTTACGGTTGCCTCTCGCCACGCGCTTGCTGGTCTTAAGTATGCTGAGCCTATATTGTTTCTACACGTGGGCACCACAACATACCTCTCCACCTTTCTTGCCTGGCTTCCTCTGGACATATTTTCGAGGTTTATACATCTGGACGGTGCCACTCTTTGCAATCGGCGTGCCTTTTTGGATGAAGATGCTAAGGTCGTGGAAAACTATACTAATAGATAAGCTTGCACGATGGTCTCGTGCATTTCAACCTGTTTCCAGCAAAGCAGGTTGAGTAAAGCTCTAGAAGCGGCAGGTCTTACTCGTGTGATAAATTGTAACTTGTTATTTCATTCGTTAACTGGATAAGGAAGTTCAATGCGTCAATCAACTGCTCAGATGCCCGTGAGTCGTCCCTGGTTTTGGTCATGGTTGCATATGGACACGTCGAAGAGTCTCTTCATAACGAGTCCGCATATGCGCATCTTCCTCGTTTCCTTCGCAATGTTATTCTTCGAGTTACTCTGCATTCGCTGGATTCCGTCCTATGTTCGCTACTTGAGCTACTTCAATAACTTTATCGTGCTCGCCTCGTTTCTGGGTATCGGGCTTGGTATCCTCGCAGCACGCCGTCAACGTTTCTGGTTTCCACCTTTTCCGTTGCTGGTGCTGCTATTGGTCATCGTGGTGGGGCTCAACCGCTTCGACCTGCGCATCAATTCGACCCAGGTGCTCTATTACGGTGCCGGAGAAGCACAAAGCGCAGGAGCGGAAAACTTCATGGTCCTGCCCCTCATTTTCGGGCTGGTAACCATCTGCTTTATCCCCCTGGCCCGCTCGTTTGGCCAGTTGCTCAGGCAAGTGAAGCCACTGACCGCGTATACCTTTGACATCCTCGGCAGCTTGATGGGCATTGCCTGCTTTTCCGCCATCGCTTACTTCTCTCTGCCGCCAATTGTCTGGTTCGCAGTTCTGATGGTACCGATCGTGCTGCTGAGTAGTCGGCAATGGGTCTTGCTGGGCATAGTGGTACTCTTCGCCAGTCTAGCTGTCGTCTGGCAGCTCCAGCGCGGTGCCTACTGGTCTCCGTACTACAAGATATTGCTTCACCCTGCGGTCCCGAGTGGCTATATCGTCGATGTGAACAACGCCGGAGGTCATCAGTCCATGATCCCCTGGCAGTACAAGGAGTCTTTCTATCGTCGCCTGTACCAGATCTTTCCCGGCAAATCGTTCCAGCATGCGCTGATCCTGGGTGCAGGCACTGGCTCGGATACTGCCACTGCCCTGGCCTATGGAGTTCAATCGATCACAGCGGTAGAGATTGACCCCATGATTCAGAAACTGGGTGCCCGTTATAACCCGGATCATCCCTATAGCAACCCTCGCGTGAAGGTCATCATCAATGACGGCCGCGCCTACCTCCAGAACACTTCTGAGCGGTACGATCTGATCATCTTTGCCTTACCAGACTCACTCACCCTCACTTCGAGTAATACAAGTCTTCGCCTGGAGAGCTTTTTGCTGACGCAAGATGCGATTCAGAAGGCACGGACACGGCTAACCAATAACGGTGTGCTGGTACTCTACAACTATTACCGCGAGGATTGGCTGGTGCAGAAGCTGGCCAATATGGCCGGGCATGCCTTCAATCAAGAAGCTCTTGTCTCTACCTACGGTGGGTGGGGGCGTGCAGCAGTTATCATGGTCGGACCTCGACTTGCAACCTTACCGCCAGGCAAATTCGGTCCCTACCACGAACAACCTCCGGCCAAAGAGGATAATACACTGCGCGTCATCGGAGAGGGCTACTATCCGCTCACTTCAAGTCAACCGGCAACCGATGACTGGCCGTTCCTCTACCTGCGCGAGCAAAGCTTCCCGATGCTCTACATTGCGGGCCTCGCTATGGTCGCCCTGTACGCTTTGGGTGGCACCTTGACGCTCGCACCACAAGGAGTACTGCGCCGCTTCGACTGGCACATGTTCTTCCTGGGAGTTGCTTTCATGCTTTTGGAGGTCAAGAGCCTGACTACCTTCGCACTTCTGTTCGGCAGCACCTGGCTAGTCAATTCACTGGTCTTCTTTGCCATCCTGAGCAGCGTGCTCCTGGCCGTGCTCGTGAACAGTCGGCTCACAATCCGCCGGATCAGCCCGTTTTACTTCCTGCTGTTCGGCATTCTCGTCGTTAATCTGCTCCTACCGCCCGAGGCACTTCTACTGAGCAGCCCACTTGCACGGTATCTTCTTGCCAGTGTCCTGGCCTTCGCGCCTGTGTTTCTGGCCAACATCATCTTTGCGAACTCGTTTAAAAGTAGTGGTGAGGCTGCCGACATCGCCTTTGCCTCGAACCTGCTCGGGATTATGGTTGGTGGTGGGTTAGAGTACTTCAGCATGTTGGTCGGCTATCGCTTGCTGCTCATACCGGTGATCGTCTTCTACGCCTGCGCACTGCTGCTTCGAAATCGCCGAAAAGCGGAGGTAGTGGTAGAGAGTACATAATTTGGTCTTCATTTTAGCCCAAATGTTCAAAACGATGCGATATGTGCCTCAGAACAGGTCTAATTACGCCGCTCGATAATCGTGATATACTTTAGGAGTATTTTTTCGTGTAAGAGTATACACAAAGGAGCATACTATGGCGGTGTCCCACCTGTCAGAGGATGAACAGACCCTTATAGAAGCAATTCGGGAGATAGCCCTGGAGCGTTTGGCTCCACGTGCGGCGGAGATCGATCACACAGGAGAATTCCCCTGGGATATGAAGGAGCTGCTGGCCCAGCAAGATATCCTGGCGATGCCGTTTCCAACTGAATATGGCGGTATCGCGGCCAGCGAGCTTGCAGTTGTAATGGCGATCGAAGAACTTTCCCGCAATTGCGCTACAACTGGCCTGATTCTGGCGGTACAACAACTCGGGTCGCTTCCTATAATACTGGCAGGCAATGAAGAGCAGAAGCGCAAATACCTGCCGTCCCTGGCAAGCGGCGAGTGGTTGGCGGCCTTTGGCCTGACGGAGGCGGGTTCTGGCTCAGATGCCGCGGCGATGAAAACGTTCGCAGTGTGCAAGGGTGATATGTACATCCTCAATGGGTCGAAGCGCTTCATCACCAATGGCGGGCTGGCGCAGGTCAACTCTATATTTGCGATCACCGATTCAAAGATAGGCACGCGCGGTATCAGTGCCTTCATCGTGGAGAAAGATTTTCCCGGCTTCTCAGTGGGCCGCATCGAAGATAAGATGGGCATTAAAGGATCGCAGACTGCTGAATTGATCTTTACAGATTGCGAAGTCCCGGTGGAAAATCTGCTGGGTCGCGAGGGCGATGGTTTCAAGATTGCAATGATGACGCTGGATCGAACACGCCCAGGCGTTGGTGCACAGGCCCTGGGCATCGCTCAGGGTGCGCTCGACCTCGCCATTTCGTATTCCAAGCAGCGAATCCAATTTAACAGGCCAATTGCCGATAACCAGGGCATCCAGTTTATGCTGGCTGATATGGCGACCAAAGTCGAAGCGGCACGCCTGCTGGTTTACAACGCGGCGGAGCTGATTGATCATGGAGAGCCAAACTTCAGTAAATACTCGTCGATGGCAAAGATGTATGCTTCGGATATCGCGATGGAGGTCACCGGTGATGCTGTTCAGATCCTCGGCGGCTACGGGTATATGAAGGAGTATCCCGCCGAGCGTATGATGCGCGATGCCAAGATTACGCAGATCTACGAGGGAACGAACCAGATTCAGAGAGTGGTGATCGCCCGAGACTTATTAATGTAGAGCTGAACTATGCCATCACTTTCATTTGATCCGGTTGCCCACGTTTATGAGGTATGATTTCATGCGTGAAATTACGATTTTTAGCGGTACTGCACATCCTGAATTGGCAAGAGAAGTATGTGAATGCCTGGGCGTGCCTCTGTCCCCGATTACGATTCGCCACTTCAGCAATGATTGCCTGTATGTGCAGTTGAACGCCAATTGCCGTGAAAGCGATGTTTTCTTGATCCAGCCGCTGGTGCCTCCGGTGCAAGAGCA
>WNGD01000371.1_pt1 | contig 47634 bp, 45 predicted proteins | sample 5400671 | NCBI WGS metagenome assembly WNGD01 (sample SAMN13153369, study PRJNA577476) | soil metagenome | isolation source: 40 cm soil or saprolite under grassland replicate 2 | place: USA:California | collected 2016-06-15 | reverse complement strand
GGGCAGACATCTACACAGGAAGCATCCTTTACGCCGATGCAAGGCTCAGTGATAACATAGGTCATGGTTTCGATATCCTCCTCTTGGCTCGCTGTGTGTAAGAACCCATCTACATAGCGGCTAAGTTATGATTTTGCTGGCAATGCCTTGATTTCAGCTACGTTCAGTATAGTGTGTTGCGAGGGCAATGTCAATTATTACGTAACGGCCCTCTACGAGATGTAGAGGAGAAGGAATCAAAGGGTCTTGATTTGCAGGTGTGAGAATACAACCTCGGTATTTTGCTCCACTACAACGAGACCCATAGCACCAGAGTGCAATGCTTGTTTTGAGGTATCGGTCACTGGCTTTCCCAAAGGTATCTGATTAACAAAGAAGCTAAAAGTGTTGCCTCTTGCTACGATGGTGATGACATTGCTTTGACCGAAATTGGGTAATAGCGAGGTTAACAAACCTGACTTCAATCTTTGATACGGCAATTGTCCATCGTAGCGCAAAAAATCCCACTGACTACTTAATGCTGTAGCTGCAATCTCAAAAAGATAGTAATGAAGCTCGTCAGCAGAGGAACGAAAAATGACGCCGAAATAATCTCCAGTGTTATGTGAGCCTTGAATCTCGGACATTGTAACTGTAAGACGGAAATTTGTGAATTGATAACTTGGTGAAAATGCTGAAGGTAACTACCGAACCAATGATTACCGCTACCAGCAAAACCAGTGGCAGCACAACTTGACGTTGCTTAAAGGGTTCTTTCCACAACAGTTTGATCTGAACAACTGGATTTAATGCTGCTATGGCTTGTTTGCCTCCGCTATGTGAACTATTAACCTTTCTTTTAGCGCTGCTTTCTGAGAAAACAGAGCTGTCGGCGTTGGTTACGGCTTCCGCAAAGGCGGCGCTGAACTCCCCAGCCCTTTGGTAGCGTTCTTCTGGCCATTTAGAGAGAGCTTTACCGATAACACGGTCGATTTCTGGGGTGATATCGGCACGTAGTGTCCCAAGGGCAGGTGGTATTTCATGAACGTGCATGAGTGCCAAGGCAATTGAAGATTCGGCTTTGAATGGAGGGCTGCCAGCCAGGAGGAAAAAAAGGGTCACGGCGAGTGAATAGACATCCGAGCGACCATCGAGTGGTTCACCGAGAGCCTGCTCAGGTGAGATATAGTCGGGGGTGCCCATTAATGTCTCTGACGATTTCATAGATTGTTCCTGGTCCTCGGCATCGGATTGCATTAGACGCACAATACCAAAATCTGAAAGCACTATGTGACCCCAGCCGTCCAGGAGGATATTAGCTGGTTTGACATCGCAATGTACGCGTCCGTTTTCGTGGGCATAATCTAATGCAGAAGAGATTTGCTCCAGATACTTTTGTGCTTCTCTTAATGAGAGAGGTCCATACTTCGCGACATATTCTGATAGAGTCCCACCTGTCATATAAGGCATAACGATGTAGGGCAATCCATGATGTTCACCGTAGGCATAGATGGAGAGAATATTTGGGTGATCTAATTCACTGGCGGCTTGTGCCTCGCGGAGAAAACGATGATAAAAATTTCTCTGCATCTGTTTGTCCATAGTGGACCTTGGCAGAAAAACTTTGACGGCCACTTTTTCATTGGTTAAGTTGCTTTGAGCCAGGAATACAGCGCTAGAACCTCCATAACCTAAGAGTTTTTCTAGTATACACGAGCCAATTTCCTGGCCAATTAATTGTTGCCCCCTGGTTGTGGACACACTACAGTACCTCTCTGCACCATCTACGAAAGTAAGCAAATGCGAAGTTTGGGATACAACGAAACGCTGTAGTAAAAGAAGAACCATTTTGATTTTATCAAGAACCAGGGATAAGTGTCAATGTTTATATTAGATTTCGCATGAAGGAATAGCTTTTACATCCTTTTTGATAACCTAAAAAAGGAGTATGGGGAATAACCATACTCCTTTAGCTTTCGTTGACGGTATAGAATACGCGAATGCCTATCACCTTCTGAAATTTAGATGACGAATTCGCCGTCACGCATGATTACCCGCCCATCCACTTCGATGGTGCAGCGGCTTGGAATGACATCAACATGGATTTTAGCATTCCAATCGGCACCTGTAAATTCTGGGTACGGATTGCCGAAAGCCACATGTAGGCCGGGCATCTTCTCGTCCTGCAAAAGGTTGCCTGAAAGTCTCGTGAGACGAGTGAGTGTACCGATGGCAAATTCTCCCGCACGGTTACCATTGGGTGTTGAGAAGAGGTAATCACGTACTTCCTTTGCCAGTGCTGAGTCCTTACTGGTAACTTCCGTGATGTAGCCCTTTTTTACGGTTATTACAACAGGGTGTTCCAGCACGCCATATTTCTGTGAAAAGAAATCTCCCAGGACATCACAAACCAGGATGCCATCCACACTGGCGGGTGCCGTGAAGACTTCTCCTTCAGGCAGATTGCCCCATTTGCCCGGCTCATCATAGCGTCCATGACACGGAATCCACTTCCAATCCTTATGGAAGGTAGCTGTTACATCGCTCCCCCTGCTAGAGGTGACATGGATAGTTTTAGCATTGCGTACAAGATCATAGACCTGGTTGGTCAGGCTGAATACCTCATCGTAATCCGCACACATACCATCGGCCATAACTGCTTCATCTATACCAATCATGTGTCCATGGCGCGCATTGAGATCCCTCACAAGGAAAGGAAGGAGTGGCAGACGGAAAGTTATTTCGCCGGGTTTGGCCGTGGCGATATAATAGGTCACTGTCGGTCGAGCCTGAAGCAGGTCATTGCGCAATTCATCGGGGAATGCGGTGAGAGGGCGCTCACCGTAGTGTTCTAGGAACCGTATTGTAACATCAGCATGTCGATCAAGGGCAGCTACCGCTACACGACGAGCAATACTTTCACGCTCATAATCCGTCATAATAAAGACGCGATCATGCGAGGTAACACCCATACACCGCACAGCATTTTCAGCGCCATACTCCAGACGTTCGTCAAAAGACATTTTATCCAGCCTCTGCGGCCTGGAAACGAAACTACTCATTTTGCTAGACATTGACGTTCACCTCAATAGAATAGTGATAGATGTTAATGGCATGGATGATTCCAGTTTGTCTGTCTGGAGAATTTACAATGTCCTTACCCCTGCCACGTCGAGCAACATTGATATCAACTTTAACGCTTTTACCTATTAATCGTAACTGGGTAGTACAGAGAGTGCTATGAAGTCAGCAACTATATACATGTGTCCAGATAGACAAAAGCGATGCCTACTTAAAAGAACGTTTTAACGCCCTCTTTTTGGTAGCGCGTGCAAGAAGCCTCGTGCAATAAGTATAGTGCCTGCTTGGATGGGCTTTGCACTTTCGCTTGGCTCTATGCATAGTGTTCCCGATAAGCTACACTTTGCATACATCTACTTGTATTACGGTCGGAAGTAAGGAGAGGTTACGCATGACAACAGAGAGTCCCAGCGGGTTATATCGTTCGATTCACGCACAACCACATACGGTGCGCGAGCTACTGGCTGATTGGAATGAACCGGCACTGGCAGCAGAAAAGTTAGCCCATGCCAGTCGTATCTTTGTGTCAGGAATTGGCACCAGCTTTCACGCTGCCGTAGTTGGCGAGTACCTTTTGCGTTTCGCAGGGGTGGATGCCTGGGCAGTACGCTCATTTGAGTTTGTGCATTACCCACGACCACTGCGTACTGATGATGGAGTGATTGTGGTTAGCCATCGAGGCAGTAAGCTGCATAGTACTCTGGCGCTTCAGCGTGCCGTGGAAAGTGGGGTACCCACGGTGGGGATCACGGGTAAGAATTCAAAAATGCAGGGTGCAGATATCATTATTGAGACTGTGGAGCAAGATCCATCTTCAACCCACTCAATTAGCTATATAGGCGCATTAGTGCGCCTTAGCCAGATTGCTGCAAGATTGGCGGCGCTCACGGGCAAAACACTTCAGGCGGAACGGCTTGAACAGGGATTGGCACAATTACCTGTGCTGATGGAGGATATCCTTTCGCGGGAGGATGAAGTACGACAAATTGCCCAGGAAGCCGTGGCGCATTCACGTCGCCTTTACTACATTGGTGCAGGGCCGAACGCTGCCACAGCGCCGGAAGGTGCGCTCAAGGCCAAGGAGGCCGCATATGTGACGGCCGAGGGTTTTGAAATAGAACAGGCCATACACGGCCCCCAGGTGGCTTTTGAAGCAGATGATTTGCTGATACCTATCAGTGTCAAGGGCGCTGCACAGTCGCGTATGGCTGATCTTTTATTAGCATCAAGCGAGATTGCTTCACATGTCTGGCTTATTGGAGAAGCGCCTACTACAGAGACAGCCAATTTGTTCAGCCGCCAGGGATGGTCGAGATTTGCAATTTGTGACAACAGAGACCTGCCTGAAGAACTGACGCCTTTGCTCGCAGTTCTGCCTGTACAACTCCTGGCCGATTTCCTGGCAACTGTGCGTGGCACGAATGCTGATAGTTTCCGTAAAGATCAGGGGGCATACGATAGGGCAGGAGCAAGATTCCAGATTTAGGAAATTGTCGCGCTTGTAACACCTGTATAAGTTGTTGCCTTGGTCTCCCTTGCCAAAACACGTATAATAAGGCCAGTCGATGATCGGGTCATTGATTCAATAATAACCACAAGTCACTGAAAGAGGGCATTGCGTTATGGACTTCACGCTCAATGAGGAGCAACTGGCAATTCGAGATACGTGTCGGGATTTTGCGGAACAAGAAATTAAGCCACGGGCCGAGGAAATGGACCGCACGGGCGAATTTCCTTATGAACTTATCCGGAAAATGGGAGAGCTAGGGCTATTGGGTTTACCATTTCCGGAAGAATACGGCGGCGCTGGCGCTGACTTCCTCTCCTACTGCATAGCCATGGAAGAGATCTCGCGGGGTGATGTCTCAGTTGGTATTACTATGGAGGCGCATACCTCGCTTGGAGCCAGCCCTTTTTTTCTCTTTGGCAGCAAAGAACAAAAAGAGCATTATCTGACGCCGCTGGCCAGAGGTGAGCAGTTATGGGCATTTGGCTTGACTGAGCCTGGAGCTGGCTCTGACTCTGGCGGTACCCAGACACGTGCTGTGCTTCGTGACGGTTCCTGGCACATCAATGGGTCGAAAAGCTTTATCACCAACGCCGGCACGGATATGACTGGGGGTGTCACTATTACAGCCGTCACGGGTAAATGGCCCGATGGTCATAACGAGATTACCAACTTAATCGTGCCAATAGGTACTCCTGGCTATATTATTGGTAACAGCTACAAGAAAATGGGATGGAAGGCCTCCGATACGCGTCCATTGACTTTCGAGGATTGCGTGGTTCCTGAAGGCAATATCCTGGGTCAACGCGGGGATGGCTTCAAGCAGTTCATGCAGATTCTCGATGCAGGGCGTATTGCCATTGCTGCCCTTTCCGTTGGCTTAGCCCAGGCGTGTTTGGACGAAGCCTTAAGCTATGCTAAAGAGCGCAAGCAATTTGGTCAGCCCATCAGCAAGTACCAGGCGATACAGTTTAAGCTCGCCGACATGGATACAGAACTAGAGTTGGCGCGTTTAATGTATTATAAAGCCGCCTGGCTGCATATGCAGGGCAAGCCATATAGAAGAGAGGCATCAATGGCGAAACTGTTTGCCTCAGAAACAGCCAAACGGGCAGCCGATCAAGCGGTACAAATCCATGGTGGCTACGGCTTCATGGACGAATATCCAGTTTCACGCTATTGGCGTAGCGTCAAAGTCAATGAAATTGGCGAGGGTACCAGCGAGGTTCAACGCATGTTGATTGCGAAACTCCTGGGGTGCTAGCAATTTATCGAGAAGCAGCTCACTTTGTTGGCCAGTTAAATGCCATCAGAGTCACTGACGGGCTGGCGCTGCTGGTTGTATTAGCATTAGCATTATTGCTAACCATCCAAACTGCGCTGGCTGCATTGACTGCCAAGAACGTGGCGCCGTCGAATATATTACCGACATTAACATCGGCACCCAGAGACACATCATACATCTCGAAGCCTTTATCGTCTTGCCAGAGCGCAAAATCCTTGCCGGCTTGTAGTGATGATGCCAGGCCAGTACTACTCATTACAGTCGGTGTGGCGGTAGAATCACCGTTAAGTGGCAGCAGGAGTATTGTACCATGCACCCGGGCATCGAGCGGTGCAGCATAGATACTTGTATCGCTCCGTGAAATGGCGGAGGTGCTGAGTGACGACGAAGGTGTAGGTGTTGCTGTCCCCGCCGCAGGCGTCTCTTTTGTTGAAGTGGTCTGACTGGCAGTACTGAGCATAAACAACGTATTTTCGACGACCTGTGGGCGGAACGACATTCCATCTGAACTGAATAATTTCTTTTCAATTACTGCTTGTCTTGCCCAATATCCATGTAATGGATGTCTAGCCTCATCAACCATCTGCTGGGTCCAGATATTGCTGTTTAGTGTGCCAGAGTTGGAAACCCATTCCTCAGACCAATAGATCTGCTTACCGTCACTTGTTGCTGTCGGCGAGGTCAAGTTATGACCAGGAAGAGCAGTTGCAATCTCTGTCACTGCGGGTTTGCTCAGGGTATCTAAGCGATAGCTCATCAGATGAGAAATGCCATTGCTATCTGTAAACGCAACGAGCAGCGAATCCTGTATAAACCAGGTACCCTGTATAGGTGTAGTAACCCAACTTGGAGCTATATCCTGATCAAAAGTGCCTTTGAGCAATATTACTGAAGCAGGAGGGATACCCAAAACTGCTTGCTGCTGTTGATCTAGAGAGAGATAGTGCAAGCTCCACTGATTTGCGTAGGGATGTTGATTGTAGCCGGGCAGGTTTTTATGCGGTTTCAATTTGATTCCGTCAAACTGTAGCCATACCAGTGTGTCGTTAGAACTTCCTAGTACAATCAATGGATTAGCGCTTGCTTTAAGGAGCAGGGGAGTACTTATCTTCGTTGCGCGATCTAACTGTTCAAGCATATAGGAGTTAGGTTTCCCGTCTCCATAGGCGGTATAGTAGATATTTGCACGGTCAGCCACTGCACTGACAACATGTTGATAAGGTGTACTCGTCGTATATTTAGTTTGCTCAACTGCACTTGGCTGGTTAATAGAAACAACTATCCTGCTGGGCTGCAGATTGTTATGTGCTAACAGGAGCAGTGAGGTCAAACCACCCATCATCAGCACCATCAAAAACATTGCAGCCAGACCAAGTATCGCAAACTGGCGCATAGGTGAGCGAGGATGGCGTTTGCGTTTGGCCTGAATGATGGGAAGCGGGCCTGTCTCCGCAGTCGAAAAAGCAGAGATCAAGTCTGATGTATGTGAAGATCGAGCATGTTCTTGTAGGTATGGTTTGAGAAATTCAGGAGTAGAGACCGTTCCAGGTGTAGACTGCCGAATAAACTTGATGTGTTCTTTTGCTAAGGCGTGCATGAGTTTTGCATGCATATCAGGAGAAGGTTCAACCACGGGTAGAGAGCGCACTTGCTCGCCAATGAACATATGGCGCGCAAGTACTTGCCGGCAGGAAGCGCATCCTTCCAGGTGCACATCCAACTCAATGGTGTCTACCTCTCCGTTTTTCAATTCGCGATAAGCGGTCATCATTGCCCACGCCTGGTTACAATTCACTCGTCACCCACCTCTTGTTGATACAAGGTAATAAACCGTTCCCGTGCGCGCATTAAGCGCATTTTCACGGCTGAAGCGCTGATATTAAGCACTTCTGCAATCTGAGCGCAAGAAAAGCCATCGTTCTCGTATAGCCATAGACAGACAGCGTATTTTGGCGGCAACTGCCTCAAGATACGCTCAACGATTTCACGGTCAGCAACGCGGTTTTCGAAACGGCTACCATCGTAACCCCCACGCTCATATAATGAACTAATGGCACTACTGCGCCCATCACTGAAGCCATCTTCGTTGTTTGTGCTAAAGCTATCTGAAGCGGTGCCTCCTGAGTCAGAGAGAACTCCCGCTCCTATTCCCCGGTCCTCATTGAACAACGACATGGGTAACCAGGAGATTAATCGTCGCCTGCGTAATGTGTCTGTCGTCGTATTGGCCGCGATACGATAGAGCCAGGCCGATAATGCTCCCGGCTGTACTACCGTACCTCCAAGCAACGCTTTATAAGCCTTAACAAATACATCTTGTGCAAGATCGCATGCCTGTTCACGGTTGCCAATCAAATGGTAGATGAAATTTGTGATAGGTCCTTGAAAACGAAGAAAAATCGCTTCAAAGTCCTCCACGTCTACCCGTTGAACTTGCTCTTGCAACGCATCTAAAACATCGACAGACTGCCGGGAGATTGTATCGGTCGCTCTTTCTCCCTCGTCAAGTGGTGCTGCTTCTACAGGACTAACTTCCTCATCCGGCAAAGGTGAAGTAGAACCATCTGCTTTTTCAGCATCGAGTATTGAATGCAATCTGCTATTCGAGTTGTAGAGACGGATAGAGGTGTCCATTGGTTACATCAACCTTATCTTTTTATAAGAGTAGTGCAATAACGCATAGCCATATAACATTTTCCTATGTAGCATAACATACTTGTACAGTGAATTCTGTGGTATATTCGACATTTAAAGGGAATAATTTCCCATGCCTGGGAGACCACTAGCCGTAAAGAAGCTCCACCTTAGCACCAAAGAGACGAGCCTATTGTATACACGTTTCAGGTGCATCTTCAGGTATAACTGAAACGTGTGCTCATAATGATAGTAAGTAATATACCACCAATGATGTCTTAGTGCTAAGTAATGCAAAGCATATTTTGCTTGTCTTTGGTCCCTGTTTCTGATACCATGTTTCCATGAGCGAGAAATCCTTGTATGACTGGAATATCGTGGGCCACGAGCACTCCATCAATATCTTGCGCCGAGCTCTCGCAGCACAACGGGTCCGGCATGCCTATCTATTTACTGGCCCTGAACGTATCGGCAAAACATTACTGGCCCAGCGTTTTGCGCAAACTTTGCTGTGTACTGGTGGAGCGGACCCGCATGTAGCCCCGCAAAATCCCTGTAATGCCTGCCTTTCTTGCCGTAAAGTCTTGCATGGTAATCATCCGGATGTGCACTATATCGCCAGACCACCTGATAAACAGTTCATCCTTATCGAGCAGGTGCGCGAACTCCAAAGCGATGCGGCACGTAAAACATTGGAAGGCCGACGAAACATCTTTATTGTCCAGGATATGCAAGAGATGAATGTGCAGGCAGCCAATTGTTTCTTGAAAACGCTTGAAGAGCCGGAACCAGATGTAGTACTTTTGCTCACCACGCCTGATCCCGGTTTGCTTTTACCCACTATCCTCTCACGTGTACAACAAGTTCCCATGCAATTACTTACCACCATGCAGGTAAAGACGGCCCTTGAGCAGCGCTGGCAGGTCGAACCAGAAGAAGCAGCCTTGATCGCAGCATTAGCGGCGGGACGAATGGGGTGGGCAGTGCAAGCTGTAGAGGATGAGGATATGCTGGTGGAACGCCAGGCACAATTGGAAACTTTAACGAAGCTGCCAGCAGTAGGTAAAGTACAACGTTTTGAGGTAGCGCAGCGTCTGAGCGCCGATGCCGATAAAGTGCGTGGTATACTTGAGTTGTGGTTGCTCTGGTGGCGTGATATGGTATTGGCCGCCAACAATTGCCTTGATTTGATCGTCAACGTGGACATGCAAGGGCTGCTACAGAAACAGGCGGCAAAAATTGGCGCGGCTGAGTCCCAGCGTATGGTACGCACTATCCTGGGTACTTTGGAAGCTCTTGAGCAAAATGTCAATACGCGTGTTGCGCTTGAGGTATTAATGCTTGATTTGCCAACAGTCAGGTAAGCAGGAGGTACTAATATGGCTGTACGAACCTTTACAGCAGTTATCCATAAAGAGGATGACCTATACATTGCTGAGTGTCCAGAGGTTGGAACTGTTAGTCAAGGATACACTGTCGAGGATGCTATTACTAATCTGAAAGAGGCCACCGACCTGTATTTGGAGGAGTTTCCGTTAATAGTTGACCAATTAGGAGTCCTAAATGCGAACCGACTTCAAGCACCTGCTAATTGAACAAGATGGCGGCGTACTCACCATCAAGATGAACCGGCCTGAGGTGCTCAATGCTTTCAATGACGCCATGCTGGCAGAACTGACAGAAGCGGTTGAAGCTGCCGCGCAGGATGAGGCTGTACGCTGTGTCATACTCACCGGAGCAGGTAGGGCATTTGGCTCGGGGCAGGACTTACGCAGCCTGACCGAGGGACGTACCGGTGGTGCTATAGGCAAGATAAGCGAACACGTGCAAAAATATCACCGGGTTGTGCTTGCGATTCGCACTATGCCTAAGCCCGTTATAGCCGCTGTTCGTGGTGTCGCGGCGGGTATCTCATGTAATATTGCGCTGGCGTGTGATATGCGTATCGCTGCTGACGACGCTCGCTTCATCGAAGCATTTGCCAGGATTGGTCTTGTCCCCGATGGCGGTGGCGGATATTTTTTACCCCGTCTGGTAGGTGTGGGCAAGGCCATGGAGTTGTCAATGCTTGCTGACGAGTTGAGTGGTCCGGAGGCTGAACGTATTGGGCTGGTCAATAAGTGCGTTCCCCTTGAAGAGTTCGAAGCTGCAACCAGGGCATTTGCCCAAAGATTGGCGAAAGGACCTACGCGTGCCTATGCGCTTATCAAAAAACTGATCTATACCTCGGCTGAAGCTGACTTGCAAACATCGCTGCGCCTGGAAGGTGAGCTGCAAGATATGGCAATTGTGACGGAAGATCATCAAAATGCTGTAGTCGCGTTCTTGCAAAAACGGCCGCCCGAATATAAAGGGAGGTAGAATGGGTGCGCATCGACACCCTGACATACAACAACATCCAGACCCAGGGGGCGCAGAGGCGAGCGTGGCTGCGCCAGCATAGTCCACTACATCTACAGCAGTGTGCTGCACTCATGCTCCTGGCGCTTCGAAAACGGCAACCGAGCACCTCGCGAAGCATCCTCGTACTAGGCGCTGGAGCCTGTACGGAAGTTCCCCTGGCTGAACTCGTCCGTGACTCTGACGAAGTCGTGCTTGCTGACCTTGACATTGCATCAATGCAACAAGGGCGTGATGAGCTATCATCTAGTGCGCTACGTAAACGAGTGCGCTTGCTTGCATGCGATATTAGCGCTGGGATTAGCATCAGTCTGAACCGCCTGATCCAACAGCAGCCATGGGACAAGCTTGTTCCTCGGGGTGCCCAGGTTGTTTTTGATGCAGCGGCTCGCTGTTTAGAGCAATGTCCCGTACCAGATCCACCAGAGATAGAGGGCTTGTACGCAGGTGAATTTGGTGTAGTCATCAGTTCTTTGGTACTCTCGCAGCTTTTCAGCTATCCTCTACTGGATATACTCGATCATGTGCAGCGCATCGCTCCAGACTACTTGGGAGAACAGGAACATCATCGCCGCTACCAGGAGGCGGCACAAGCCTTTCGTGTGCGGGTCATTCGGGCGCACCTACATCTCCTGAGTGAACTGGTAGATGTAGGAGGTAACGTTGTATTGCTCTGTGATGTCCGGGGTTTCATGTTTGATATCCACAGCGCTGAGAATAATGCGGAACATCGCCGGACCATACCGCTTGTCCCGCGCAGATTGCCTGACCTCGTACGGGAGAGTTTTACCGTGATGGAGGAGGCGCATTGGGAGTGGTTGGCAGATTTGCCGGAGGAGGGTCAGTTGGGTAGGGGGTATGAGGTTGTGGGATACATTGCATCATTGACTGCCGGCAGTCCTCAATGCTATACTGACAGCAAATAAATGATCAGACCGTTGAAGGGGATAAAGTGTATTGGACGCATCAGCGAGCTGAGAAGGGTGGAAGCTCAGCACAGCGGAAGATATGCGGGCCACCCTGGAGGTCTTTGGTAGCCCACCATTAGCAGGGCCGCCTGGTGTCGCATATGCTGTGGAGCCAGGTGCAGAGTGGGAGTCTTGTGACTCCAATCGAGGTGGTACCACGGGCATCATTGCCCGCCCTTAGAATTGATCTGAGGGCGGGCTTTTTGTTTGTATACCAGCCTACACGAAAGGAACGAATTATGACCGGAGACGAACTTCGCCAATCATTCTTGAGCTTCTTTGCGGAGCGTGGGCACGCCATTATCCCCTCAGCCTCGCTCGTACCTGAAAACGATCCGACCGCGCTGTTTACTAGCGCCGGGATGCAACCGCTCATGCCCTATCTGCTGGGTGAGAGCCACCCCAATGGGAGACGCCTGACAAACGTACAAAAGTGCTTGCGCACCGATGACATTGAAGAAGTCGGCGACAGCAGCCATAACACCTTCTTCGAGATGCTGGGTTTCTGGTCGCTTGGTGACTACTGGAAGCAGGATTCCCTGCGCTGGACACTGGAATGGTTTACACAGGTGCTAGGGTTAGAGCAGGAGCGCATCTCCGTTACTGTCTTTGCGGGCGATAGTGACGCACCAGGTGACGACGAAGCGGTACAGACCTGGCTGGGGCTGGGGATTCCACATGAGCGCATCTACTACCTGCCCAAAAAGGACAACTGGTGGGGGCCTGTTGGCAAGACAGGCCTCTGCGGCCCGGATTCCGAACTCTTCTACGACACTGGCCGCCCGAAGCATGGTCTCGATTGCCAGCCGGGCTGTAGTTGCGGAAAATATATTGAGATCGGCAACAACGTCTTCTTGCACTATTACAAAACGGCGGAGGGCAGGTTCGAGCCGTACAAGCAGCGCAACATCGACGTAGGTCTCGGCCTGGAGCGCACCCTTTGCGTACTCCAGGGAACTGAAGATGTCTATACAACTGATCTTTTCATGCCAATTGTGCAATGCATTAGCGACTTGCGCAAGCGCCAGGGAAGCAAGGCGATTCTCTCATCTAAGCAAGAGCAGCGGCTCATACGTATCATAGCCGACCATCTGCGTGCTGCAACTTTCATCATTGCCGATGGTATGATGCCCAGTAATGTAGAGCGAGGCTACATCTGCCGTCGGTTGATTCGCCGTGCTGTGAGTTGCGGACACGAACTGAGTCTGCCAGATACCTTCGCTGCTGAAGTGGCGCAGCAAGTTATCAATCGCTATAGCTCGATCTTTCCTGAGCTGAATCGGCGAGAGACAACAATTCTGAACGAATTGACTCGCGAGGAAGAACGCTTTGGGCGAACACTAGCGCGAGGTCTACGCGAATTCCAGAAGCTGGTGGAGAGGTTACGCCAGCGAGGTGAGACGACCCTGGTGGGCGAAGTAGTTTTCCGGCTCTTTGATACCTTCGGCTTCCCACCTACCTTGACGGCAGAACTGGCGCAGGAGCAGGGCTTGAGCACCGATCTGGAAGGATTCAATACGCTCTTCAAACAGCATCAGGAACGCTCACGCCAAGCCAACCAGAAAAAGTTTGCGGGTGGTAAGGAGTGTCACGAACTCCAATCCCTAAAAGGGGATGAGCTTGCGTAAGCAGGCTTGTAGTGTCCAGCCTCGGCACCCAATGGCCTCGGCAGCCCGATGCGGGCGCTCCGTTGGATCGGTCATGGCACCGGCACATGCTTTCTCAGTGGGCCGTTCTATGGTTAAAAGCACGTTAGGAGTCCGGGCGGTGTACAAAACCCACTTTCTGCTCCAGCACCTGCGCTAGCAGAACACTGAAAGGTTCTACAAGTTCGGAACCATTTGCCCTCCTTTCGGTGTACTATTGCTATAGAAGGAGAAAATAAGTGGCTACCTGCGAGGATGAACTCATCGAAAGCGCGGCTCACGGAGACCAGGAGGCGTTTCGGCATCTCTGGGAGGCCCATCATGCTACTGCTATGGCAGCGGCGTTGCGCTTCTGCCACCAGCGTGTTCTGGCAGAAGAGATCACCCAGGGAGCGTTTCTCCTGGCATGGCGTGGACTCACGCGTTTCCAGAAGGGCTGTCCGTTTCGTCCCTGGCTGATGCGTATCCTCTATCGCCATGCACTTGATGTGATGGAGCATCAACAGACCTACCTGCGACCTCTTTCCCTGGACGATGCTATTGAGTCTGAAGTTCCATGTGGCTCTCCGAGCCACATGGAACAGGTTGACATGCAGGAGCAAGTGGCCCAACGTGAAGAAGTGCAGCAAGCTTTAGCACAACTTAGTGCCGAGCAGAGGCAGGTCATTGCATTACGCTACGGAGCTGACCTCACGGAAGTTGACATTGCGAGGGTGCTCGACTGGCCTGTAGGCACGGTAAAATCAAGACTGAATCGTGCGCGCGAGCGTCTTCGTGTGCTGTTAAACGATGGAGAGAGATGAGTTGCTATGAAAGAACAGAACTTCGGTAAAAGCAAGCAACAAGAGCAAGAGCCAGTAGACGTGGAGCAGCGTCTTACAGCCTACTACGGCCCTCAGTTGCCAGAACAACCCCTATCACAAGATTCGTGGCAGAATCTGCGCCTTCGACTCGCTTCACAAGAAGACACAGGACGAAGACGCCGCTTTCGCTGGCATCTTCCACGAAAACGATTGCGAGCAGACGTCCCCACGTATATTCAGGATGCTTTTGCTCGTATCGCCTATGAGGCTCATGTCCCTACTAAGCCATCGATGCTTCGCTGCTCGCTAAAGCCGCAAGTGCACGAGCCAGCAGTGAATAGCTCTTGGTTCGGTAGGGGCAAAATCCGGCTCCTCTTGCCATTAAACGCAGGAACGACGATGGGGCAGGGTGAACTCGATGTACTGCTAGCGACGGGATTAGCACGATCCATTTGTGCTCGCAAACCAACATATACGCTTTGTCGCCTCCTTCTAGCTGGTATTGTGCTGATAGCATGGATCACGCTGATCTTGTTCTGGATGCACCATTTACCTCTTGTTGGATTTCCTATCGCCATTGCACTATGTGCAAGCATCGTGTGGTTACTGAATACGCAAGCCCGTTCACTAGCCTTCCATGCGGATACTTTGATGGTGCTCTGGTTGGGCCGTGAGTATGCCTGTAGCGGTTTGCATGCACTGGTGGACCGCAGCCGAAAGCCCCAGCGCAGACGATGGGGTGAGCCATCCCTTGCGGAACGTATTGAGCGAGTATGTGGGACACCAGTTGAGGCCAGGGATAACCAGTTGACGCTTGTCGGGTGATTTGGTTAGAGCATGAATTTAGAAGGGATCAGGAGATGACAATATGTGGATTAATTCGCTATGTCGGCAGATTGCTGGGTTGTACCCGTCCGAGAGCTGGTTGCAGCGGAAAGAAGAATGAGGCTCGAAGGAACGATAGAGAAAGATTTGATAAGTTCACCGAGCGAGCCCGGAAAGTCTTGCGCCTTGCCCAGGAAGAAGCTCAGCGCCTCCACCACAACTACATTGGAACTGAGCATCTCTTGCTTGGCCTTGTTCGTGAGGGTGAGGGCGTTGCCGGAAAAGTTCTCATGAGCCTTGGTGTCGATTTAGAAAAGGTTCGTAAGGCAGTCGAAGACATCATTGGTCGCGGAGATCATATCGTTCTCGGCGAAATCGGTCTGACACCACGAGCCAAAAAAGTGATTGAGCTTGCCGTTGATGAAGCGCGACGCCTTAATCACCACTATATCGGAACCGAACACCTGCTGTTAGGATTGCTAGGTGAGGGAGAAGGCATAGGCGCAGGTGTGCTGGAACGCTTTGGTCTCAGCTTGCAGGAGGTGCGAGCGAAAACCATTCAGGTGCTTAATGAGCAATCGAAATAGAGGAGTCGATGCATCTTCAGGGGCCTATAGAGACTGACATCCACTCATAACTCGGAGTGCAGAAGGCTTCGCCTCCTTCTTTCTCAAAAAGAGGGTATTTCTTAACTCGAATAAGGTGAACCTTTCTGAGCCGAAACAGGCCAAGAGCATCATTGTCCTCTTCCCTACAGCGGCCTTCAGAAAGATTGAATCCAAATACGTGTCATTGGTTCACTCACTATGCTGGCTCAACACTTTCGCCAACCGCCGTAACTCCGGAATAGGGTCTGATCTCGTGTCTTCTCGCCATAGCTCCAAGGGTATGGCAGTGAGGGGACATCCGCGCTCTTGCATCTGTTCCTCAAGTCTATCGATGTCGTCTGCCAGCTCCCAAAGGCGCTCTGGTGCATTATATCCTAGGCAATCTTGATCATGATCCCAGTAGCAGGAAAGCCTGCCATTGACCCCGCTAATCCGGAGTAGGATGTACCAGTCCCAGAACTTCGCAACCAGTTCAAAGTTCCGGGCTGCTATGAGTTTGCTGTGGAGTTCTTGTAGCATTGTGCATTTCCTTTCTAGAATTGCCTATTGAGTTTGGTGAGGACTAACTCATCACTTCTCAGGCCCCAGAATCGCATCAGAATGAGCAAGAGAGGCCACCGAATTAGTGATACTCTCTTCAGAGAACACCATCCTGCGCTTTCAGCCCGCAACGCCTTCTTTTGGGAATTATTCATATTGCCTGATGGTGATACTGATTCTGACGGGTTCCATGATGAGGTCAGCAGGCTTGGTATCTGGAATGACTTTCCTGACACTGTGATAGCAGTATCTATGCTCTCCTCCAAAGAGGAATACATCTCCAGAATGAAGCATGATCTCCTCGTAGGACCCGAATCGCTCAAGTCCTCCGAGCTCAAAGATCGCATCCTCCCCAAGACTTATTGAGATGACAGGCTTATTGACCTTCTCTTCATAGTCTTGGTGGCGTCCAATTGATGATCCAAGGGGGTAGTAAGACAGATAGGCTGACTGTGCCTCATAATCAAAGCCGTACTCATCTGCAACGTGTTTGCAAATATCTAGAATGCTTGCAGGAATGGGCGGAAATGGCTCTCCTGTTGTGGGATGCTCTTGGACGTATCTGGCTCCGCAAGGGGGGGCATAGTATCCCCAAGGTCCAAAGGATGTGTTCTTATACCTGGCCTGTCTCACATTTCCTCCTGTGAAACAGGTTTCACAGTTGCCTCTACAGTCTCGCCTGCCTATCCCTCTCCGAGGCGCGTAGTTACTGTAGAGAGGTGCTGCACTGAGGAGGCTTCTACAATCTTGTAGGATCTGTTTTTGAAGGTCGATATCAAGTCTGTTGACTACTCCATACATAGGTGTTTCCTTTCTGATATTCAGAGCGAAACGGGGATGGTGGTTTTGTTGTGTTTGTGAGGATTGAGCCGGAGACCGGTACTGATCTCGCCAATTCCCCATGTACAACAAAGTAGTAAAGCCCGATCTCATAACCGTTAAGCTGACGCACAAGCGCGTTTCCTTTAAGGCGCGTGCCTTTCCAGAACACATCTTCAACATCATCCGGTGTAAGATCATAGTCATTCATCCTGCGTATACAGTTCGTGGTATACACCAGAACCTTTTTTCGCGGTGACGACTTTGAAATCTGGCCTCCCAGGACCTGAGTTCTTGCTACCGCTAGAAGATCTTTGAGGATACTACCCATGTCTACCACCTCCAATCTCAGGCATAGTATGCCTGTTGCATTCAAGCCGTAAACGAGGGCAAAACAGATACGCTACACCCTCGTTCCTCAACCAAATTCCCCTACTAAAATAAACGAGTGAAATGGGAGATTATTAACAAACGAGTGAAGCTGTTGGCCAGGCTTTGCCCGGACGGAAGCAAAACAATAACGCCAGCCTTGCCGTTGGGCTGGTGCTACAACCTAAATCAATAAGGCCTGGGTAACCACAATATGAAAAAAGAGTTGCGGGACTGAAAGCGCATCCAATGTCTCGCTCCAGGCATAGTTTATGCCATCGAGATTGGCATCTCTGCTACATCCGACAGTGTCCTGTCCAGGAGTTCAGCGGCTTCGTCAACTTCCTCAGAAGAAATGTTCAGAGGCGGAACAATACGTAGGGTGTTTGTTCCAAGCGCGTTCAGCAGCAAGCCATGCTCTAGCGCCTGCTGTACGATGGTGGGAGCAAGATCGTGTTGAACATTGACGGCCTGCATCAAGCCTATACCGCGAGGACTATCGATAAAGTGATACTTCTCGCAAAAGCCCGCAAACTTGTTATGCCAGTACTCACCGATCTTGGCGGCATTTTCCAACAGGTTTTCTGCGAGTATAGTTTGAATTGTGGCGAGAGCGGCGGCACATGCAATAGGATTACCACCGAAAGTCGTGCCATGGTCGCCCGGTGCAAACAAATCAGTTCTTGACCCGGTCAGCATAGCTCCAATAGGTACACCGCCAGCCAGACCCTTGGCCATCGTTACGACATCGGGTACGATACCATAGTGTTCCCAACTGAAGAATTTCCCGGTGCGACCCATCCCAGCCTGTACCTCGTCGCAGATCATAACCAGGTTGCGCTCGTCGCACCAATCGCGCACCCCTTGAATAAACTCTTGTGTACCCGGCCAGATGCCGCCCTCACCTTGTACCGCCTCGAGCAGTACACCCACCGTTTTCTCACTTGTGGCTTCCTTCAAGGCTTGCAAATCATTATAGGGTACCTGTTTGAAACCATCTGGTATCGGTATCCACGTCGCCTGATAGAATGCTTGTCCAGTAGCTGCAGTAGTTGCCAGTGTGCGCCCATGGAAACTACGCTCCATGCTAATGATTTCATAAGCACCTTCTTTATGGACGCGTCCAAATTTCCGTGCGAGCTTGATGGCTCCCTCGTTGGCCTCAGCGCCGCTATTTGAGAAGAATGAGCGCATGCCATTGCTCAGCATACCAAGCTGCTCCGCCAGCTCGATCTGGCGCGTGTTATAGTACAGATTAGAGACGTGTATGAGTTGTGTCACCTGCTGTTGTACTGCCTCTACAATGGCGGGATGACAATGTCCGAGTACATTAACCGCGATACCCGCTACGAGGTCGAGATAGACCTTGCCATCGCTGTCCCACACACGTGTGCCTTTCCCTCGCACGAAAGTCACTGGTTGCCGTTTGAATGTGCCCTGGTAATACTTCTGCTCCAGCGCAACCCAATCACGTTCGTGTACATCCGTAGTCGTCATGCTTGTTTTCTCCTTTGAAAATAGACGCGTTTCAAGACTATTTGGTCCTCTACCGTGTGTAGAGCGTGTTCTCGTCGATATAACCGTGCGTCAGATCGCAGCCCCACGCGGTGGCTTTACGCTCACCAAGGTGAAGGTCAATTGAAATCGTTACTTCCTTACCTGCCATGGCGGCGCGGGCATTATCTTGATTATATTGTGCCGCCATACCTTGTTTCATCACCTGTACGTCGCCAATAAAGATATCGTAGTTACTTTGATCGAGTTCGCAACCACTGGCGCCCAGTGCAGCAACGATACGACCCCAGTTGGGGTCACCGCCTGCTAGTGCGCACTGCCAGAGCGGGGAAACTGTAATTGCGCGGGCGGCTTTTACCGCATCGGCCTTATCACGTGCTCCGTGCACATGAACCGTCATCAATTTCGTCGCGCCTTCGCCATCGCGAGCCATCTCCTTTGCCAGGTATTGTGTCACACGCCGTAAAGCTTCACGAAATGTTTCAGCCTCCGGGTGTTGAGCATCGATAGGAGAAATGCCCGCCAGTCCGTTGGCAAATAGAATACAGGTATCGTTGGTGGACATATCGCCATCTATCGCCATCATATTGAATGAGTCTGCGACTGCTGCGTGCAGCTCTTCCTTCATCCACTCATATTCTATAGCGGCATCTGTTGTCAGGTAAGAGAGCATTGTCGCCATGTTGGGATAGATCATACCAGCACCCTTGGTCACGCCGCCCAGGCATACAGTGCGACCCTCAATTTGAAACTCCAGCGCAATACGTTTGGGATGAGTATCAGTAGTCAAGATAGCCTCCGAGAAGGCATTTCCCTGGTCTGTACTCAGTTCTATGGCTGCCACACCTGCCTGGATCTTCTCGATTGGAAGTTGGCGACCGATGATGCCAGTGGAGGAACACAACACCATCTCGTTCTCCAAATTCAGACGCTTGGCGGTAAATTCAGTCATGCGGTAGGCATTGAGCAGACCGTGATCGCCTGTGGCGCAGTTGGCATTACCACTATTAACGATCACTGCCTGTGCCTTACCACTGCGCAGGCGTTCCTGGCAAACGATAACAGGCGCGGCACGCGTCTTGCTCGTTGTGAACATACCAGCGGCAACACAGGGCACATCTGATGATAAAATAGCCAAGTCATTTATTGAGCTATCGGATTTAATGCCACATGCTGTTACGCCCGCGCGAAAGCCCTGCGGGGCTGTTACACAATTATCAACCTCGCGAAAAATATCAGACAACTAAAAATACCTCCTGGTGAGAGTGCGAAACATCGTTTACGCATGTATCAAGAAAAATCCTCCTATTGTGAAAAGCTACCAGTTGCTGAGGCATATCTCCTTGTTAGATCAGATGTTATCAAAACTGGGAGCGAGAAACCGGGAACCAGGAACTAATAGCCTGTTCCATTGTACAATGTAGGAAGTTGGGTACACAACCCCGAAAGTCATTTCGAGGCAGGGTAACAGCCATGAGCCTGTACATGATGCCTTCCTGATAGACAGATGGCCCCCATTCTTCTCTTATTAAATCCTGGAATAGAATAAATAACTCTTTTGAATGATTTGATCCCTATCTATAGGGTTTTTTCATAACATGAAGGAATAGAATAAATAACTCTATGGAATAAAAATGTGAGTATGCATGACAATATATTATAATGCATTGGAATGTAATAAATAACTTGTAGGAATGAGAAAAATATGTTACTGTGGTTTCATGAGGCTGAGTTCTTTGAGTAGATCACTACATTTACCCAAGGAGGTATCCAGTGGATTATCGGATCTCGCTCGTTGGATTGTTCATCGGCTTTCTCGTTGGTCTTACTGGTATGGGTGGTGGATCACTGCTTGCCCCCATCATGATTCTCTTCTTCCATATTCCACCTGTATGGGCTGTTGGTACTGATATTGCGTATTCTACTGTTACCAAAGCGCTAGGCTCAGTCGTACATATTCGTCAGAAAAATGTGAATTTTAAGATTGCCCTATGGCTTGCCTGTGGCAGTGTACCAGCCACTTTATTAAGCATAAGTCTCGTACAATATATTCGTAAACATTATGGAGCCCTCGTAAATGGCGTCATTCTGCATACCCTTGGTTTTACCCTCTTGTTAGTAGCAGTGCTGCTTGTTCTGAAACCTTTGATCATGCGTCGCCTGGATCAGAAGCGACTGGAGGCAGAGAAGCAAACGGCATTAAGGGGTGAAACGGATTCAACCAAACGATCGAATCACTGGGAGAAATGGTATCGACCTGTGGTTACGGCACTTGTTGGTGCAATTGTAGGTTTCCTTGTCGGCTTGACTTCTGTAGGAAGTGGGACGCTGATCATTGTGTCTATGGCTTTTCTCTTCCCAAGGCTCCCCTCGAAAGAATTGGTTGGCACCGATATTTTCCAGGCCTTCATGTTGTTGGCGGCTGGGGCTGTAGCGTACCTGAATGCAGGTACCATTAACTGGTCCATAGTTGGTTTGCTCCTGCTCGGTTCACTCCCTGGCGTCTTTCTGGGCAGCAAGTTTAGTAAGTTCATTCCCGACCGCTATATGCGTCCAGTACTGGCCACGGTGCTGGCTATTTCTGGGTTGAAATTGATTTAAAGCCCATCTCAATAAGCCCTGAATTACTTAAGCTGCGCAACGGCCCTAATCGGTAGGGTCAGGTCTGACATCCACTCATAATGCTTCAGGCGGGCCGCAGGCCCGCCTTGGAGGAGAGCAACGTGCGAGGCCACCTCGCGCTCCGGCAGGGGGCTTTGCCCCCTGCACCCCCATGGAGGAGGGGATTCCAGTCAGGTGGGTATCCGCGAAGCCATTTTTCTGCTAGAATAGCACCATGAACGTTTGTCGAGAGAAATGAGAAAATGTAGATGCAGCAGGAGAAACGCTCGGTACGAGAAAAAGTTCTAGCTGCCTCGGTACAGTTGTTTGCAGAATATGGCTATCATGCGGCAACGATGCGTGAAATTGCAAAAATTGCGGGTATTCAGGCGGCAAGTATCTACTACCATTACGCCAGTAAGCAGGCGCTGTTAGTCGAGATTATGGAAACGTATATGAAGCAGCTGAATGCTAACCTGGAACGCATTATTTGTAAGCAGGGCACGTTTCAACAACGCCTCTACGAGGCTATAGCAAATCACATCTACCTCCATACTACCTACAAGTCCGAGTTTTTCATCATTGATACCGAAATTCGTGCACTTGAAGGCAAGAATCGCAGCTTTATCCTGGCTATGCGTGACCGGTACGAAGCTTTGCTCCAGAGTTTGCTACTGGAGGGTATAGAGCAGGGAATACTGCGCCGGACCGACGTAAAAGTGTCATCTTATGCAATCATCGCAATGTGTACCGAAGTAGCCAAGTGGTTTCGACCTGCTGGGAGGCTCAGTGTTCAGCAGGTAATTGATATTTATAGTCAAATGGTTACTGAGGGATTGCTGCTGGCACGAGATCCTGCTCATACGATGGGGGAATCAGTGCATACTTGACCCCCTGCTTGCGCACGAGCAGCTCCATCACTTCTAGCAAAGAGGCAAGCGGGACATACGCGGTAATCAGGGCCTCGACATTGATATGTTTTCCCTGGATGAGCTCAAACGCCTGTGCAAAGTAAGCGGGCGTATGGTGAAAGACTCCTTTGAGAACGAGTTCACTGTAGTGTAATGGGCGCGTTTCCAGGCTCACTCGTGATCCAGCTGGGCACCCGCCAAAAAAGTTCACGAGGCCACCAGGACGAACCAGCGTTGTAGCCAATTCCCAGGTGTCGGTTGTCCCTACCGCCTCGATGACGATGTCCGCTCCACGACGCTCATTAGTTTCCCTAAGCACCGCCTCGCGTTGTTCCTGGATTGACATCTGACTGACATCTATGACGATATCCGCCCCAAATTGACGAGCCAGAGCAAGCCGATCAATGCCTCGCCCTGTCATGATTGTTCGTGCGCCTTTCAGTTTAGCTATTGCTGCGAGTAGAAGGCCTAGAGGACCCGACCCAATGATTACAATGGTATCTCCCGGAGTTATCTCGCTGGCATCCACCCCGTGCAGCGCACACGCCAGGGGCTCGGTTAAGGCCGCTGCTGTGAAGGATGTCCCAGGCGCGAGGTGGAAAAGGTTCTGGCGTACAATGCGTTCAGGCACAAGCAGGTACTCGGCATAAGCGCCATTGAGCAGGAGCAGATCTTCACAAAGGCTAAATCTTCCGTGCCGGCAGTGGAAGCACTGCTGGCATGGCGCGGAATTTGCGACCACAATCGTATCGCCTTCAGCACACTCGTTTACCCCTGTTCCGGTAGCGGCCACTACGCCTGCGACTTCGTGACCAAAACCTGCTGGTGTGTGACGGAAGAGTAGGGGATGGCCACGCAAGTAGGTTTTTACGTCTGTCCCGCAGGTAGTCGCAGAAACGACTTTCAGGAGTACCTCTCCTGCTCCTGGCTGGGGAATAGGTCGTTGTTCCAGGCGTATATCCAATGGTGCGTAAAATCTTGCCGCGAGCATTGTCATGGAATTCTCTCATCCGTTTATTTTTTCAGGTATGTATCTTAAGAAAGCCTTGAAGCGTTATTGATTCTGTATTCACGGATACAGAGAAAGAGTATAATACTTCGAACTCTATTGCAAATGGGGAACACGGGTTCACATTGTTACGTATCCACAACGTGGTGTGGTGCCAGATTTCATATGAGAAATGTCAGGAGTAGAGTGTCATGAGCATGTTGGTAGGTAAAGCGAGAGGAGAGGATACGCAAACACCTCGTCCTAAACGCAGCCCAAACTCCATCTTCATCTTGGCGGCAGTTTTCCTGCTTCTTGTCTTAAGCATTGGTGGCATGCTCTTTCTCCTGTTGAACAAAAGCCAGTCTACTAAACCCGCGACGAATGCGACAACGCCTACGCCAACACCATCCTCCACAGTTATTTACATGGAAACGCCACCCCCGCAAGCAGTATTTTACGACACGTTCAGAAATAACGCTCTGGGTTGGGGGCTTTCGAAGAATGCCGGTTATATTCGGACGCTCACTGATCACAAGCTGACCTTGACGAACACAAACCCAAATACAACCCTGGTTGAGAGTCTGCCATCAAATGCAATTTATGATAACTTAATGGTAACCGTTGACCTGACTATCGTGAATGCCGGTAAAAATGATAGTGCAGGTATTTATGTTCGTGGTGACAACAACCTGGATCACGACTATCGTATCGATCTCAATGGTAATAATACCTTTGACATTGCTAAAGAGTATCTAGATTCCAATAATAACCCCAAAGCGGTCTTTCTTGATGGTCCGCGCGCTAGTTCTGCCCTCAATCCGCCTGGAGTACTAAACACGATCACAGTGGTGATGAAGGGCCCGCGTCTGGTACTGTTTATTAACAATGCGCAAGTGAGCTCAATTTCTGATAGCGATTATATCACTGGACAGGTCGCCCTTTTCGCGCACACCGGTGAGATTTCTAACGGCGATGCTGTCTCGTTCAGCAGGGTAGAAGTAGATCGGCCGCCGGATCAGATGCCTTGAAGCACCTGTATCTTATCAGGGTCGATAATGGCCGCTTTTCATGATACACTCTTGAAGTAAAGGGATACAAGCTAAAACCTCTAAGGAGATACATCGTGACGGAAACAAAGAAGTTACAAATCTGAGATACATGTCCCTACATTGATTATTGTCGGTGATCAGGATGTGCGTGACATTCTGAAGATTGCTGATATCCTCGAAAAGGGGATTCCTGGGGCTAAGAAGGTTGTCATTCCTGGTACTGCTCATCATCTGAATATGGAGAAGCCGGAAGAGTTCAATTGGACCGTGCTGGACTTCCTGGGTTCACTGAATCACTGACTCGTCAAGTGTAAAAGTTGCTGCGAGATCCACTGCGACAGGGAGCGAACTGCGAGACCAGTCGGTGAGGTCATCACTACTACGGGGGATATACTTACTGGCTACCAGTTTGCGAGCCAACGCGTCTTCTTCGCTATCGTGGACAATGCGCGCTTGCCCAGGGAACACGGTATGTTTGATCTTCACCTGTACCGCTGGGGAACGGAGAGCATTCTTCACCCAATCCGCCTCGTCGCGAGCACCGGAAAGCATATAGACGGTGTGTTCATGAAGGCAAACCAGATTTCAATGGTATGTGCGCGACCTGAGATGCGGCCTGTAGTGGTCAGATAGCAGAAGTCTTCATCTGCCAATGTCTTGAGGTCATCTGGCATGCAAGTTTTCCTTTTAGATCTGTGATTGCGACCACCCCAACGTGTACTCTTGCATACTGCGCCATTGTACGGCAAATCCGATTGCTGCCAACACGATCCATACGATCCCCCAGAACCACGAGTTCCTGATGACAGCCTCGGCGCCACCGTACTGCAGACCCGCCAGAGGAATGCGCCCAATGATTAATAGGATGCCCGCAATGATGGTCCTGGCTCCACCCAGTGCTGTGAACACCATGATGAGCAGTTTGGGGAGTTTGAGGGCTATGATCAGGATGGCCAGCACAACGGCGAGGATGATGCCGACAAGTACGGATAAGAACCCCTGACTGCTGAATCCGATAGCCGTCATGAGGGCGGTTCCGATCCAGTAACCCACAGAGGCACCCAGGACTACGACGGCTACGTAATAGAAGAAGTAAGCCAGCACTGCGATGAGCAGGCCGACTACGAACCCAACGATCCAACCAATGACCGTTGCCAGGAAACCGCCTCCAAAGAGGGCTGCTACTCCTGAGGCGCCGATCAAGAACCCAGCGAAAAAGCCCCAAAAAGCTATCAGGATCCTGAAGAAGCGGTAACCGGCGAAACAGAAAGCTGCACCTAGCAGCAAGACCAGCAAGCCAATTAAGAAAGACTCAAAAGACATAGTACCTCCTAAAATAATATAATTGCTCCGAAATGGGACACGTGGTGCATCCCAACTCTACTATTGTCAGTATAGCACAGCGTTTGCTCGGTTACACTAGTGCGACTCCACTGAGGTTTGTATCACTTGTATCACTTGTATCGGTTGTATCGAGCTGGGTTGGCTCGTGCAGAACAAGGGGAGCGTAGCGGGGGACGTCTCCCATTCCCGCAATGGCCTCTTGATTGTGCACTTAGCCTGTAGTGCCGATGGCTTGCTGAAGACATAGAAGAGGCCAAAGCAGAGTAATAGTATTTTGGTAAGGTATAATATAGCCAGATGCGTGAGTGAAACGAAGGCCTGTTGCTAGTTTAACGGAGCAAAGGAGAAATCGAAGCATGATTATTTCGAACTTAGGTTGGTTCTCGTGGATTATCTTCGGGGCGCTAGCTGGCTGGATAGCCAGCATCCTCACTGGGAATAATTCCCGCATGGGCTGCTTCAGCAACATCATCGTAGGCATCGTCGGAGCTTTCCTCGGCGGTTGGCTCTATTCATTGATCACCGGGCAGACAATCCTGATCGGCTGGAATTGGACAGCCTTTATCGTTGCAGTGCTTGGCGCGGTGTTACTACTAGCTGTGCTCAACCTCTTGTTTAGTCGTCGGGCTTGATCATCCACAGCCTGGTTCGGCTAACTCATCCTAACATAAAAAGGGCGAACTGGTCGATGGTTCTTTGTTGACGAAAAGATTTTCTAAAAATTCGTTCAAAAATGCTTGACTTGTGCAAGCTTATTTGGTATTCTTTGAATAGCTGTTCTACTTTCGTGCAGTGCGGCTGTGGTGTATGCGCCTAACCAGAAAGGCAGGAATACAAGTATATGGCATCAGAGCATACAAGTGAGATCCAGAAGAGAATATACGAATTCATCGTTGAGTCCATGCGAGACGAGGGAATGCCGCCGACCAACCGTGAGATTGGCAGCGCCATGAAAATCGCCAGTACCGGCCATGTCGATTATCATCTTTCAATGCTGGAGAAGAAGGGCTATATTACTCGTGAATCGAAGAAAAGTCGTGGTATAAAACTGGTACAGCAGCTCTTTGGTATTCCTGTAATGGGCAGTATTGCAGCAGGCGAACCTCTCGATATTTTGACAGATCCTTCAGAAGCGCTCGAAGTGGGACGAGACCTTGAGCAGCAGGGTGCATATGCACTGGTGGTCAAAGGTCAGTCAATGATCGAGGATCATATTTGCGATAAGGATTATGTGGTAATCAAACCACAAGCCACCTGTGAAAATGGCGATATCGTGGTAGCTGTTCACATGCAGGGCAGTGGTCGTGCTACCTTGAAGCGGTTCTTCCAAGAGAAGGAGCGTGACAGAGTGCGACTCCAACCTGCAAACTCCGAGATGGATCCAATTTATGTTCCCAAGAGTGAGTGGGATCAGGAGTGGCAAGTTCAGGGCAAGGTTATAGCCATCTTCCGCAAATGTCGCGCGGCTTAAACTGTATTAAATATACGCACTATACAGATGAGTAATAGATTGCATAGCATGGGCGTTATGCGCTCCAGAGGACCTTTGGTGGGCAATCTCCTTATCAGATGTAATGAGTCCAAACGTTTTTTACCTCATCTGCATCTAGTACCTCTTGTGGATTTTCCTCATATCTGTTATACTCTTCATTGGCCTCGCCTTTCGTTATAGCAGGGCTAGATTTTCCGAATGCATCATTGAGCTATGGAAGAACAGAAAGGAATCAGTATTTATGAGAGCTGCCGCCGTAGCGATAGTCCTCATTATTGGAGCTGTCGTAATTCTGGTGTTCGCTAATACGCTTAACTCCTGGGTGCTTGGTGGCTTGATCGGTGGACTCGCGGCCTTACTCATCAGCATTCCTATTTCGCTGTTCATATTCACGTTCCTGGCGCGTCGACATGACCAGGAACTCGAGGCAATACAGCAAGAGCTGGAAGAGATGACTTTTGCTGATATGGCTGAGAATGAGTATGCACAGGTCTATGAGACTGATTTCTACGTTCTTCCTGATGAAGATGAATTCTATAATGATCCAAGAAGTCGCAGGTCGTCTGATTTGCGTGCTTTACCGGCTGCAGGGCAAAGCCAGGCCTCTGCCGCAGTAAAGATGGGATATTATGATCGCACGGGGAACTATCCCCAAGGTAAGAGAAAGCCAACGCAGGTATTGCGCCAGGGTCGTGGAAAAGGAACTCCTACCCAGAATCTTTCTTCAGATCGTCGCCAGCCCATGCGACCGAGAGATGAAGTGAATGCAATGCGTGCAAGGCATCAAACGGCAGCATTACGCGCTGCAAGGCGAGAAGCGGCGCAAGAGTTTGATGACGTCGAGATTACACCTACTCATTCTACCGCTTCATATAGACAGGTCCTGCCGACGCGCTCTTCGCAACCTTTAAATGAGCAACCCAATCGATTCAAGCAGGCACGTCCTACACGTGAATTGCCGCCACAATATCAGCAGCAAACGGCAAATCCAAATAGCTCTGGTAGTATTGATGCTGCTTCTAGTCAGCAGTATGGAGCACGTCGAAGGATGTCTTATGGAGAGGGGAACTCTTCAAGTAGACTGCCACATACAGATGCTCTAGAATTGAATCAGCCTCGAACGGATCAACTTCGCGACCGCTATCCACATCCTCAGACTGAAGAGTTACGGCAACCTCAGACTGGTCAGATGGTACGCAATCCCCGGTTGGGCCAGCAATTTCGCAATCCTGAGGTGATTATGGGAAGCTTAAAAAATCCCCTGGTGCGTCGTGCGCCATACATGTATGAGGATGATCCCCTACGCGAAGAACTGGCGCAGCAGATTGACGGTGGACCCATTATGCGACGATCCTCTCGATTCTTGCATTATGAGGATGAAGAACAATAGACCCTGAATAAAGAGTCTAGTCTATAGCCCCTATCCTCTTTACGCAAAATGTGCTAGTATTGCCCAATAGCATAGGAGTGCGAAGGAGGATAGTTTTTTGTTAGCACATCTTACTGATACAATAACGACATTTATTACAAATCTGTATGCAACAGCAGGTCTTGCCGGAATAGTGCTGGCTATGGCTATCGAAAGTTGCTGTATTCCTCTACCTAGTGAAATCGTAATGCCCGTCGCAGGTGTAATGATAACAGAAGGAAAACTATTACCGGGGATGAATCCCGGGCTAAGCCTGGTACTGGTTGCTTTAGCTGGCGCTACAGGGTGCCTCATTGGTTCGATAGTAGCGTACGGTATTGGCTATAGCGGTGGTCGCCCCCTGTTGCTGAAGTATGGGCGTTACGTACTCATCTCCCAGCATGATGCCGATAAGGCTGATCGTTTCTTCCAAAGATGGGGTAGTGCTACCGCCTTCTTCTCACGCCTCTTACCTGTTATACGTACCTACATTTCACTGCCTGCCGGTATCGCAAAGATGCCTTTTGTGAAGTTTTGCATCTTCACATTCCTTGGTTCGTTCCCCTGGTGCCTGCTGCTGGCGTATGTTGGAACTGTATTAGGTCGAAATCTGTCAACCCTCGGCCCGATCTTCCGCAGTTTCGACGTGGTCATTATCCTGGCAGTAGTCGTGCTGGTGGCACTGTACATCTGGCGGCACATTCACAATGATCGCAAGGCCCGCGCCGAGCGTGCAGCGGCCGAAGCTGCTGCCTTAGAACAGCAACAAATGCTCCAACAGAATGGGTGGATGCAGCAGCCATATGCTCAGCAACAGTGGGGGCAGCAACAACCAGTGCAGCAAACTCCACAGGGGCAGGCATGGCAACCTCAGCAGCAACAGTGGGGCCAGCCTCAGCAGCCTCAATGGGGACAGGGTCAGCCACAACAGCCACAGCAGCAACAAGAGTGGGGACGGGTTCAGACACCACAGCAGCAGCCGTGGCCTCCACAGGGGGGGAATAATGATGGTTGGGGTGGACAACAGCGGTAGGTGTAGAATAGCTGGTTTAAGAAGAAAAAGACGAGGTGGGAAGCCTGTTACAAATCGGGCTTCTCACCTCTCTTGTTGGTGGAGATGGGGAGAGTCGAACTTCACGGCAGGGTTTTTGGGCGTTTTTCACTTCTCTTCCCTGCTTGATTTATGGCCCTCGTTGCCCTTCCCCGCTCGTGTGAGCGATTTTTCTTGTTCGTCTTTGTTCGCAGACATCCGTTCTACATCGCCGGTATTGCTGTCACTTTTGCTGTTAAGAACGCACCTTCTCAGTTTTTGCTGGAACCCATGTATCAGGTTAGCTATTCTTCTAAATAGGACCCTGTTACACTTTCTGTGAATAGCGAGGCGACATGAGTTTCTTTATCCAAATAGCATTCAAAAGGATTTACCCCACGATTTTCCTTAGATAGAAACAAGATGCGCGATCGGTCTGACAGGTTCTCCATAATCCACCGTTGGTTGCTTGGTTTCGCTAAGAGCCTACGTATCCGATCTGCTGAGTTATTTACGATGAGGAAAATTCCCATCTGGTACCGGTAACGCGTAATGAACTCTTGAATCTTCATCAGATCTTTTTTAATCGGCCCGAACGTAATGTTCCGGGCACTCTTTACCTCAATGATGAGGCTTTGATAATCGAAATCTCCCGGTGAGTGTAGCAGGAAGTCGGGGACGTACTTATTATCCAGTGCTGTCACATCAAACAATTTTGCGGCATTCGCATCTATCCTTTTCTTTCTCAATTCACCTTGAAAGCGGATTGAGGAGGTCGAACCTGGGTTCTTTGCCACATATTTGTCCATTAGCGATCTAATCTGGTGGTATAACTCGTAGCAGAATACCCGTTCATCATACCTTGCTAAAATGGAGTCATTCCGCTGGTCAATGCCATAGTATAATTCCTCAACTTGGTTGAGTGCTTGGCGAAAAAGGTTCAAGAAAACATCTGTATCCATAAAAAGACCTCCGGTAAAAGCCGTTATGAAATTGACCTTGCCCGATTACCTTCCTCTTGAATGGCCTCTAGTTCAGCCGCTGTTGGTTCCTCCACCTGTGAACCGTGACGGACGAAGATTTTGTCCTGCCCAATTCGCTTTCTGTCTCCTAGTGATTTTGCAACGCGATACGGCAATTTCTTTGGATCACGGAGGATTTCTAGCTTTCCAACACGTCCTTGTCGATAGTCCACCACTTCATATCGGATATCTACCATTGGAGAGGTATATGGCTTCATAATTTGTTCAAGGTGATTCTGCGTTATCTTTAGATCAGGAGGGCCATAGTACTGGCGAGTCCTATCATCAAAGCCGATGATTAACCAACGCCTACCGCTAGCCTGGGTATTCGCCAGGCTGAGGATGTCCTTGATGATCTCAGCTTTCTGATCTGCTGTATCTGTATACAGTTCACGCTTGAAGTCAACACTTGTTGTCTCCCATTCCGCAACCAGCTCATCAATGAACTGCGATTCTAATGTGAACCCTCGTCGAGTTTCCCATACAAGCCCTTTGTATGTTGCAAGGAGCTTCATACCTCCGCCCAAGAAAAAACTGCCAGCAATAAATCCCCATTGTTCAAGGTCTTGTGCGGCTGGCCAGAGTTGTTCTTTTGAATATTCTACCTCGGAAACGATTGCCTCATGATTTACTTCCTCCAACCATGCATGGTTAGGAGCCACATGTGGACTCAATCGATTGATAACTTGGAGCAGTTGCTCATGTTCAGATTCAAGCTTTTCCCGGCAGATATTCCACCAGAGAGCTATAGGATCTGTTACATATTCTCTACCAGCTCTGGATAGTTTCCAATGAGATTTGGATTGCTTATTGCTCTCGATTAACCCAACATCCTTCAATGCGCTGATTGCATTGAGCATTCCTACGTAGTAGGTAGATGTATGGTACTCTGGTTGTCTTCTAAAATCTGCAATATTTAGTGTAGCCGAGAGTGCTTGAGAAAGTTGAAATTCATCTACCCCAATCGTTCGGGCTGTCGGTGATGTTCTACTCACTTCAATACATAGGTTGAGAACGAAATCACACCATTTAATAAAATCCACTGCCTACTCCTCCTCAAACGCAAAACTCTCAAACCCTAGCGTCCGACAGTTCTCCGTCACCGTCCTCACCGTGCCTTCGGGCACTCCACGCGGTATATCGGCCTGGATTTCAAGTGTCACTTGCACGTTGGCTCCATAAAGCGTCGTTAAATGCTTGACCACCTCCTCCATGATCTTCCCAGCGTCCCCGGCCATCATCCGGGCATTGATTTTGACCGAACTGTAGAAGCGGTGAAACTGCGGCTCTTGAACTGCTGGTGTACTGGCCTGTCCAGATGCATGTGGCGAAGCAGGAATAGGAACTGCTGCCGCTGGCTCTATCGTACTTGCTCCACCGCGCTCACTTACCGCTGAACCTGGTATCGTCGGCGTCTCGGTATAGGTCATCGTCGCCACTGCTGGTGTTGGTGATACAGTCGCCACCTCAGCCGCGAGTTGTGCCGCAGCAACCTCTGGTTTGACCAGCACGCTATTTGCATTGAGGGTCACCTGCACCTTCTGGCCTGCTTTGAGGCCGAGGTAGCGATTGCCCTGTGCATCCTGGCTATCCGCGTAGGCGAACGTTTCACGCTCCCACCACATTGATTGCACCCCGTCACGGACCGCCGCCAGCAGCACCTCGGTGTTTTTCAGGCGCGGCAGGTAGACATAGCGTGCAAAGAAATCAGCATCGCGTGTGACGATGATGAGCCCACGCGCACGAGCATAGGCAAAGATGACGGGATCCTTCTGCGCTCGTAATCCCACCTCGACAACACGAGCAGCTGAATAACCGGCCCTTCGCAATGCTGTCGCCACACGTTTAGGCATATTCTCATCAAGGAGAAATGCCCTGGGAGGAGACGGCATCAATGTCCTTCCTCCTCACTACGGCACCAACGCTGCTGCATAGTTGAGGGCATTCTTGACCTGCTCCTCTGTGAGGTCATATTCCTCACAGATCTCCTGTACCGACATCCCTTGAGAGAGGTCGACAAGGATAATTTTCACGGGAACCCGCGTTCCCTCCAGAATCGCCTTCCCCCCATTGATTTGAGGGTCGGAAACAATGCCGGGAGAGAGAATCCGTCTATCCTGCGACTGCTGTGACATATGCACTACCCCTTTCACCGGGTTCTTTTCTCATTTTCAGAGGATGTTCCTGCTACTCCCTCATCTTCTGGTTCTTGGAAGCTCCATTCAGGCAGAGTGCCAACTAGCCGTTCCTTACGTGCCTCGGTCAGCTTCCTGAGTCGGGTCTCGTCCAAATAAAGCTTCAGTTCCTGGTGGGTTGGACGAGCATTGGTTCGACGATCGGCGGGCTTTCACATCAATGAGCTCATTGATGGAAATATGCCATAGTATACCATAGATTGGTGATCTTCCCTAAAAGATGTGCAAGGAGAGATCCGACAAGAAGACCTACTCGTGGAAGTCCTCTATGTGTACTGTTATAGCCTCGATGTCCATAAGACCTTCATTGTGGCTTATAACTTCATCTAGCCACCGTTCAGTGAGGTGCTTAGCGTGAAGTTGATCATCTATCCCATCCCATTTTAGTCCACCATTTTGTCGGTTAAGCTGTCACCTCCCCTTTTTCTCCCCCATCTCCACCTCGCATGCGAGGTGGAGATGGGGGAGAGTCGAACTCAGCAAGAGGCTTTTTCAGGTCGCCTGGTTGCTACTTCGACTGGCTTCTCAGGCTCTTAGCGTGTGAATTTTGTCTAATGGTGCCTAGCTTTGTGCATCTGGGTTGAATTGTTTTGCCCTCACCTGCTGGTGAGGTTTGGAACATGCCAGCCAGTATTCCCCATAACAAAGCTATGAGTTGTAAGATGCTTAAGGACGGATGTGGTTTTCTTCGTCCGCTGGTGCCCGTTGTGCTTTTCAGAAGGCTTAGATAGCCGGTTCAGAATCCGCTCTGCCTATAGTGGTTTACTCTGTGTCGTGCTTTTCGCTGCCACATTCGCTACCAGCTTTTTCGGTGTGGTGACATGGCTTGTAGGTGCAGAGTGCCGCATACGGGAAACGCTTGGAAGAGTCCGTTGGTGTTCGTTCGTGCTCTCTGTCTGCTTCTTTCCTGGTCGTGTTGCTCGCTAAGTACTGTCAAATATTGCTGTATATCGTTGGCTTGCTATACTGCTGCAAATAGGAAGCTCAGGGCATGACAGTGTACTGGATCCAAAAAGCTGGACACAATTACGAGTGAACTTAGTCAATCGATAGTTGGCTGGCTTGTTGTGTCAGCCATTGCTGTTCAAACTCAACAGGAGTAAGATAGCCCAAGGAGGAATGAATACGCTTGTGCATGTAGACCTCATCGAGAAACCGTCCCAGTTGTCTGACCGCATCAGTGTAATCCTCATACTCGGACAAGTCAACTTCCTCCTCTTTGATCGTGCGCATGAGCCGCTCGGCATAGCCATTTTGCCAGGCCGCTCCCACCTCTGCCATACTGATGAACACTCCCGCTTGCTGCAAGCGAGTGGTATAGGCGATGGCCGCATATTGGACACCTTGATCCGAGTGATGAATCTCTGGCGTGTGAGTCACTAGCGCCTGCTCCAAGGCGCGTAAGGTCAAACTTTGATCGAGACTGCGCCCCACATGCCAGCCTCTGATGCAACGCGTGAAGACATCCAGGAGCACCGCCAGATAGACAAACTCTACATGCAACCGAATGTACGTGATATCACAGACCCAGACCTGTTCGGGACGCACGACCTCGAGTTGCTCGACCAGGTTTGGATAGCGCGCGAAGCCATGCTCGCTGTTAGTCGTTCGCCGTTTTTTCGCATAGCTGTGGCCTTGGATCCCAAGTTCCCGCATCAAGTGCTGCACGTGTTTGCGGTTGACCTGGAAGCCTTCTCGCTGCAAGTGCGCTGTCAAGCGCCGCGACCCGTATCTGGGCCACATGCCTGCAAGCCGTTGCAGTGCTGCTCGCAGCTCCTGGTCGTCTGCTGCCTGGGATCGGTAGTAATAGGTGCTACGCGGCGTCTCCCAGACCCGGCAAATCACCTGCACCGGATAACTCTCTGCCAACTGCCGCATCACTTCCCGCCTCTGGAGAGATGCGCCTCCAAGAGACTGGAGGCTTTTTTTGCCACCTCCAACTCCAGAGTCAAGCGCCCCACCAAACGCTCCAGTTCAGCTACACGTGCCAGCGCAGGATTGTTCTGGTCTTCTCGCTCAAAGACCGTGGCTACCCGTTCCAGAAACTGGGCCTTCCATCGAGAGAGCATCTCCGGCTTCAATTGGTAATGTTGGCAAGCTTCACCGGCACTTCTGACTCCTGTTAACACCTCTAAGACCACTTGTGCTTTGAACTCTGGTGTAAAGCTCCGATGTTTTGTCATCTTCGTGTTCCCTCCTCTTGGACACATTATACTTGCTCAAGTTGTTTTTCCTCTGTGTCCAAGATTCCGGATCCACTACAGTTTCGAAGCTTACCTACCTAAGTTTCGCCCAAATTAGTGACATAGTACTTGGGATTTGGTGAAAAGCAGCTTCTACAGCACCAGTATGAACCTCTTTAGAGGAGGTTGGAGAAGAGGTTGGCTCTACTCACTCACAGTCCGGTTCACAGGATTATGCTTTCAAGCCATCTGAATAGCTTGTCGCTAATTTGGACGAAATTTGGGTACCTAAATATACTATGGTTCAGTCTCAATGACAAGAAAAAACGAAGTTCGTACATCAAACAGTTAACATTGTAAGATGTCGGGTTCGTACAAGGTTTTTCTACGTCGTACAGATGAGCTAAGGTCGTTCCAACCCCTTCGCCGTCTCCATAGCCAATTCTTGTGCTTTCTTTTCCGCAGGTGCGATGACATATTCTCGTAATGAACGTAGCAGCATTGCCTGATCAGTGTATCGAAATACAGGAAGAACCCAATGGTACCGCATCAAATCGTCGAACATACCAAACTTCATAGGTTCTTGTACAGATAATTGTAGGAGAGGCTGGACGGGTACTGCGAGCGATGGAACAACAGCATACAATTCTTGTGGAATACTACTTGGTTCTGTAAGATCAGCAATAACAAAACGAGAAAGATGAGCAAGAGTCCTTACTGTCTCAGTAAAATCTCTGCTGTTAGGTTTCTCAAAATCGAACATCACTGGTAAATAGTCATGTCTGCGTAAATCATCCCTGAGAGCATTCAAGACCTCTTTACGGGTTGGTTTGAAGTTTCCAAGGATAAGAACCACTTTGTGGGTCATGGTGTCAATAACATCACGTATGCTGCGATTATCCATCAGCAAGGAAATGAACTGAGCAAGCTGAAGGTTATCCACTGTCATTATTAACTCTTCTGATGGCGTAATGATTAAACTAGATTGAGCCGTCCCTTCCATTTGAACATCCCATGCGGAAACACCATATATTGAGCAATTAGTTAGGTTGGCTCCATTCAGATTTGTTCTGACCAGGCTTGCCGTAATAAGTTTTGCTCCGTGAAGATCTGCATTACTCAGGTTAGCATCACTCAGGTTGGCATCGCTAAGATCTGCTTCACGAAGAGTCGCGTCACTGAGATTGGCTCTTCGCAGGTTGGCTCCACGGAGAGTCGCCTTATCGAGATTTATTCTGCTGAGATTAGCATCACTGAGGTCAGTATTATTAAAATTCGCATCACTGAGGTTCGGCTCTACTTCTGGATGCTTTGCTCTCCATTCATTCCAAAAAGGTACACCTTGTTTAAGCATATTGAGATATTGCTGGCTAGTTTGAAGACTGGCTTTATAGAAATCTATAGAAGTTTCTATTTGAGTAATTTGAGTAAATGAGTCTAATTCAATATTTATGGTTAATTCTTTGACAGCATTTCGGATGCCCTTTGCAACATCCCAAAATGCTTCATCACGGTCAAGCCAAAGTGTCACAGGTTTACCATCCATTGGTAACGCCTGAAGTTCGCCAAAAGGTGCATCTTCCCAGAGAACGGGACGCAAAATAACGGGAATGACTAGAGCTTCATTTGCTGAGTGCCTTTCTAAGGCACGTTTCATCTCAATACTATAGCAATAGTCTGAGTCTACAAAGTCCGGGCTAACAAGCAGCAATATGATATGCGCTGCATTGAGGTTGGCATCGATCTGGAGCCGCCAATTCTTGCCAGCACCAATATTACGATCATGCCACCCAATTATTTTTCCTTGTCGCCTCAAAATGCTTAGTTGTTTCTCTAGCTCTTTTCTCAATGCCTCATCTTCATGCGCATAGGAGTAAAATATTTTTATTGGACTTGCCTTTTCCATAAATTGGCTCCTGCTTCCGTTTGCTCCCATAAAAGACTTCATAAAGATAGCCATTGATGAGATCCGTATTCATATCTGCATGGCACTAATATAAAATGGACTAAGGTCGTTCTAACCGCTTTGCTTGCTCTATAGCGAGTTCCTTTACTTTCTTTTCAGCAGGCTCAATTATATTTTCTTTGAGGGATTGTAGCAAACTTGCTTGATCTCTATATTGATAAACAGGAAGAACCCAGGGAAACCTCGTGAAGTGCTCAAACATACTATATTCATGCTGCGAATTGAGTATCAATGGCTGCACTGGTACAGATGGTAGATTTGGAACAATCAGCATTAATTCTTGAGGGATGCTTTTCGCATCAGTAATATCTGCAATCACAAACCGTGCCATGTGTGCGAGAGTAGAAACAGTCTCTGTCAAGTCTCGACTTGCTGGTTTCTCAAAATCAAATAACACAGGTGTATAATTTCTCTTGCGAAGTTCGTCTCGGAGAGTATCCAAAACACCCTTTCTCACAGGACTAAAGCGACCTAAGATGAGCACAACTTTGGAAGTGATGGTGTCAATGACCTCGCGAATTTCCGCATTATTCAAGAGCAAGTAAATAAACTGAGCGATTTTGAGATTATCAACTGAGATGGTTGGTTGATCTACTGGAGTGATAGTAAGGTTGATTTGTTCAGCACCATTAAGTTGAACGTCCCAAACAGCTATTCCATAAATTGTGCAATCTTTTAGTTTTGTGTTGGCTAGATTTGTACCAACAAGAGTAGTCTTGCTGAGATTGGCTCCACTCAGGTCGGCACCGCTGAGGTCTTTGTTACTCAAGTCTTGATTGCTGAGGTTGGCTCCGCTGAGGTTAGCTCCTGTGAGGATTGTTCCGCTCAGGTCTTTCTCACTCAAATCAATTCCGCTCAGATTGGCTCCACTGAGGTTAGCTCCTGTGAGGATTGTTCCGCTCAGGTTGGCTCCTGTGAGAATTGTTTCACTGAGGTTTTTCCTGCTGAGGTCGGCGTTGCTGAGATTGGCTTCGAGGAGGTTTGCTTCTCTGAGGCTGGGTGGAAAACGAGCTAGTCCGCTCAGATTGGCTCTACTGAGATTAGCCCCTAGGAGGTTAGTTACCCACAGGTCTTTCCCACGAAGATCAACTCCGCTCAGATTGGCTTTGCTAAGAATAGTCCAATTCAAGTCAGCTTCACTCAGATCAGCTCCATCGAGATTTGCCCTAAAAAGATTAGCTTCGCTCAGATTAGCTCCACTGAGATTAGCTCTGCTAAGGTCAGGTTGTATAAATGGATGCTCTTCCCTCCATTTATTCCAAACCTCCACCCCTAGTTTGAGCATATCGAGATGTTCCTGGTTCGCCATTTAGCTTCTCTCCCACTAAAGAGATACCTTCAACAAGTTCATTTTTTATTAAATTTCATGTTTAGAATGATCGTAGTAAGCTTCGGGGCGTACAATATTTGTTATCTCGACCCACGTTTTAGAGAGGCTAGAAAGTACACAACGTATCTGAATGGAGCCAAAAAGATACGTCATTGACTGATTATCTCGATTACAGGCAAGAACGTAGCAGACGTTCACAACCAACCAGTATTCTCTTCTAGGCTTTTTTCTTGTCCAATGGGAAGGCCAGCAGGAATTAGGCCGTTTTTGTGAAGCCTCAAAGCTGGCGAAATTACTCTACGGTGTGAGTTGAGAGTTATTGAACGTACCAGCTTCAGCAATACGACGGAAAAATATTTGTACGACATAACAAGGTTCTGCTTCTCAGCAACTATGAGACTCCATAGACCTCCTAGTGTTCTCTCTAATCAGCACACATACTTGAGGGAAACCGGCTACACTACCGCGTTTCGAGTTCCTTCGCTTTCTGTTCAGCAGGTTCGATGACTTGTTCTTTTAGGGTTGCAAGTAAATTTGTTTGATCTATGTAGTAGTGAATGGGTAGCACCCAATGGTAGGTATTCAGGAAATCGACAAACATCGAATATTCCCTTTTCCCTTCAAGCAGGACAGGTTGAACAGGGACAGCAAGAGTAGGGATAATGGCTTGCAATTCTTGGGGAATGCTGCTTGGGTCAGTCAGATCGGCTATGATGAAACGCGCTAGGTGAGCAAGTGTCCTCACTGTCTCGGTAAAACTTCGGTTGCTCGGTTTATCAAAGTCAAACAAAATAGGTACATACCCGTGAGTCCTCAGAGCTTCTCTGAGTGTATCAAGGACGGCTTTTCGCTCAGGGGTAAAGCGACCAAGAATGAGGACGACTTTGGTAGTGATAGTGTTGATGACCTCACGAATTTCCTCGTTGTTGAGCAAAAGATAGATGAATTGAGCAACCTTGAGGTTGTCAACGGTGATCATAGGTTGATCGGTAATGTGCAGGTTGTCCTGTTTTGCCCCGTCCAGTTGTGTGTCCCAGACAGATATGCCGTAAATCCGGCATTCTGACAAGGTTGCTTTGATCAAATTTACTCTAATGAGCCTGGCTCCGCTGAGGTCGGCAGAGCTAAGATCGGCAGAGCTAAGATCGGCATCAGTGAGATCTGTTTCGCTGAGGTTAGCATTGCTGAGGTTAGCATTGCTGAGGTTAGCATGGAAGAGATCGGCGCCGTGGAGATCAATATTGCGGAGATCTGCCCCACTGAGATTGACCTCACTGAGTTGGGTTTCTAAGAGGATGGCTCCGCTGAGGTGAGCGGAGCTGAGATCGGCTTTGTCGAAGTCGGCTCGGAAGAGGTTGGCGCCGTGGAGATCAGTATTGCGGAGATCGGCTCCGCGTAAATCGGCAAACAAGAGTTCAGCCCCACTGAGGTTGGACTCACTGAGGTCGGTTTCTAATAACCTGGCTCCGCTCAGGTTAGCTTCCCTGAGATTAGCTCCACTGAGATTGGCTTTGCTGAGATTGGCTTGGAAGAGGTTGGCTTCGCTGAGGTTGACTCCGCTCAGGTTAGCTGCACTGAGATTGGCTCTGCCGAGATAGGCTTGGAAGAGGTTGGCTCCGCTCAGGTTGACTCCGCTCAGGTTAGCTGCACTGAGATTGGCTCCGCTAAATTCCGTATTACTCAAATCATGATCACTTAGGTTGGCTCCGCTCAGGTTAACATTCATTAGGATAGCTCTGCTGAGGTTCGTTTTGTAGAGTAGAGTCCTGTTGAGGTTAGCGGCGAAAAGGTTGGCTCGGCTCAGGTCGGCATCGCTCAGAATGGCTCGGCTCAGGTCGGCATCGCAGAGGTTGGCATCGCTGAGCTTGGTATCGCAGAGGTTGGCATCGCTGAGATCTGGTCGGTCTGGATGCTCTTTCCGCCATTGGTTCCACGTCTCCACCCCTTGTTTGAGGATTTTAAGATGTTCTTGGTTTGCCATTCGTTTCCCTCCTGCCTTCTTTGCAAGCGTTCAACTCTGTTAAAGAGATTATATTCCCTCTTGCTCATCTTAGAAAGTGTCTCATCTCACATTCTTTCCTGCTTACTCACATTCGAGTATTCTTGAGAACACATAAGGAAGTAGGGCGAAGCTAAAGCAGTGCGGGGCTAAATGGTTTTTACTGCTTCGATATTTCTATAGCAACGACGTAGAACGAGCTGAAAAAGACATGAAGTCGAGATAAAGATTAGTTTCTGACATGGGCTATCCTGAGATAGTAAAGAGTACCCGTTAATCGATGTCAATAAATGAAACTTTTATGCTCCCGCCAGGAAGATTATCGGACTCAAATGAAATGACCCGACCACGATTTTGAATATCAAACTGCGATACGAGCTTAGGCCGTATAATCTGCGACTCCCATTGCACGCGTGCGGTAAGTTCTCGGCATTCATAACCATCCACAAACAACTCACTAGGATCAAATTGTAGTGCTTTAGTTACATCGTAATGATAACTACCTTCTTTATATGTTTCAGTTGGCTCGTGGTTCATATACTCGCTTTCAACTATGCTCTGGACACGTTGACTAAACTCTTTAAGCAAAAGCCCTTCGCCTTTAAATTTGACTTTACTTTCGTCCGTAAATGAAAGCTTACCTAATTTTTGTGGATCATCTGTTAAACACTTAAGGGATATGTCCGTATGCAATATAGTGTCGTGAACATAATGAAAACTATCTATAAATGGAGGCAGCGCATCTAGCACGATACCTGCTTTCAGGAGTTCTATTCTTCCGTCTAATTTCGCCTTCTCCTGCGCATATTTTCCAAAGCTTTTTGCAACAAAGAAGCCTCGTTGTGCTCTCACTGCATTTATCTTTTCTGAAAACACAACGATTTCATTCTTTCCTACAGCCCTTTCCCAGTTCTTACATTCAAAAATGAACAATGATTGATAATTCTTGCCCTGATCAATTGTGACGTATAAGTCAATTTCGTGCTTAACGCCATTGACTCTAACCAACTTTCTTGGTTCGATTGTAACGTTTGCGAATTTTGCCGTAGGGCTATTGTGTAAGATAGTTTGTTCAATTAAACGAACAGCTTCTTCAAGAGCAATTCCCTTTTGTGAAGCAGTAGATTGTGGCTGGTGGCTTTGGACAGAGGGTACAGGGATTAGGTGTCTTGAAACGCCGTCACTTTCTGTAGTTTCATGTGCATGACTTGCTTCCAACTCACGATTTATATTAAAAGCAATTCGTTTTATACCCTTTGCAATATCATATAAGGCTTCATCTGATTTACGTCGTCTAGAACTTGTGACTGGTATACCATCTTGGGGTAGCGCTTGAAGTTTCCCAAAGGGCATATCTTCCCACATAACTGAACGAAGAATGATTGGTACCACATGAGTATCTCCCGCTTCATGTCGTTCCATGGCTCGCATCATCTCTTTGCTGTAACAGTAGTCCGAAGCAGTAAAGTACGGGCTAATAAGCAAGAGGATGATGTGTGCTGTGTTTAAATGACTCTCAATTTCTCTTTCCCATTCCGTTCCAGCATCAATAGCGGTATCATCCCATATGTCGATAAGTCCCTCCCGCTTCATAGGAATAAGTTGTAAACGTAGCTTGTTCAGAAGTTGCTTATCTTCGCGGGCATAACAACAGAAGACTTCCACCGACATGATCATCTACCTTCATCAATAAATTCGCCGATTTGTGTAGGTTTTTATAGTAGCGCTAATTATACGCTCATTTAATTTCGCAGACAATGGGTAATCTGATGCGCCAGAGTGATTTAAAAGTCGCTGAGTCAAGCGTGAACGTGATATGTACAATAACCTCACTCTTGTTCGGTCTGATGACTTCGCACAATAGTTCGTTTGCGCCGTGAGAGAAGTTACGCTACCCAATTGAGGCTCACTTCAACTTTCGGGCATTCTGCACAAGGGGTTTTCTGAAACGTTGGTTTTTCCGCTTTACAATGGAAGGCCAATTAGGTGGTTTCTCGATTGCGGTAGCTGTCAAAAATATAAGCGATTACATCGTCAAGAAGATACGAATGATTGACCTGGAAACATAGCTTTTTATCGATTAAAGTTGGGAATGGTTGTTCACCTTGCCAACGTGATTTCATGTCTTCTAGATCAGATGCCTCTGAAGCTATCTCTACCATAAGTCTTGCACCAGTTGGCCAAGATTCTCTCGAACGTTTCGCCAGCCCCGAAAAAATATTTCTGTTTGCTACAAGACACGATACAAGGATGACCCCGCGCCTTTTTAGAAGGTCAATGGATACCCTTACGGAGGGTACATTTTCAAATTCACCATCAGAAATGATTACAAAAACCTTACTTCTATCTTTGCGGGACTTATCAATAAAGCGAATAGCGGCTCTATCTAACGCAGCACTAAAGGGTGTAGTACCAAACATCACTTCTTCAGAGTACACGTGTTCCTCAATAACCTCTGGCAAAATAGTAGATAGCTGACTTAGAGGTCGAACTATTTCTCGTGTAGATGCTAAACGTATCCAATAAGGGAAGCTATTTTGAGATTGTATCTTGAATTGCTCAGAAAACATGGTGTAAACTGTGTTCTCAATCAGTGGTTTAAGAATATCCCATACCGTTTTCTGAATAAATCGTTCTGTTAATCGTCGCAGTTCCTTTTTATCAAAATGAGCTGCAATACGACGCCCTTGGACAAAAAGTTTCTGTTGATGGTAACTTAAAGCAAACTTGATGTGGTTTCTCACCTCCTTATCGAGTTGAGCATATATTTGCTTTGCTAGAGTCGTGATCCTGACTATATCCAAATCGTTAACTAGCTCTGTAACTTCAAATCCAAGGGTAAGCGCTCTTAATGTTGAACAAATATAATACTGAACATAATCGTTAAGGTTCTTTTGGACAATCGCGCAGTATTTGTTTTGATTGTCATTAAAGTCGCTCGTCGTTTTCTTAAACACATCCTCAGCATACGCTGCGGCTGCAATCTGAGAGAGTGTGATGATTTTCTCCTCTCTGGCTTTAATTTTTCCTGATAGAAACAAGAAGAGTCTGCTAAATCGGTGATGAAGTTGATACGATAGGCTTTGATGAAGTCTTTCCATTGCAGACTGATATAAAGAAGCTTGCACATACTCAACAAGATGGATGTAGACATTTTCAGTTATTACCGATTTCTCAAGTATTTCATGCGAGTACTGAACCCATCTTTGATTTAGTTTTTCCTGAAATTCACTCAGCTTTTCCTTACTTGGCAATATTTCACCTAATGCTAAGAGATCACAGATAAGATCAACATGGGTACCCTCTTTTGCTTCAGCACCGAGAGAGTGTTCCTGTTCATCACTTAAATCCACCCCTCGTGTATGCACACGTGATTTGAAACCCATCCCAAGACAAAATATCTCAACATTATCGAACATCGCTTCCTGAGATTGTTGAAGACGTTGTTCTTCCTTGATGCGTTTATTCAGTGCTTCCTTGATTACTTCAATACGGGGGAGCTTTTTTCCGCCTTTTTTCCCCCAGTTTCTACGCATAGAGTTGGAGACATCGACTAATACACCGATCAATACTGGAGATGGGGTAACTCTAAGATGAGACATTTCAGGCAAGGGACTCATTGTTACCATCCTCTGGGTAAAGATTGCATTTCTTCAGGCTCTTCAAGTAGACTCAATGTTATACCAGCTAATTCTTTCAAGTTGTCTGAATGGTTCGCTTGAACAAATAACTTCGCATCAGGATATACAATCCATCCTTTTTGAAGCAAGAACTTTTTCACTTCAAAGTTTTCCTCAAGCGTTGAAGCCATTTCAAACAAAAAATTTGTCCCCTGCTCCCATCCAGGATCGGGTGTATTCAACAGAGTGTGCTGAGAAATAATATCCTTTTCGGTGACGACGCATGAGACAATAGTAACTCCAAGAGTGTGTAACTTCTTTATGAATGGGACTGCATCCACATTAGAATACTTTCCGTCAGACACAATAAGGAGAATTGGGCGCGTATCTTTATTTCGTTGGGATAGTTCTCTTTCAAAGCGTTCCGCAACTACCGCTAGCGCTTCGTTTACTGGAGTATCGCCAAAAAGCAACTCTTCTGCATTATTTAACACATCTTCACTATCTTCCCATAGCTGTGCTGCCTCTTCAATTGATAAAGTAGTATCACCAATCTTTTCTAGCTGTTCTTCCACCGATCTCTTTACTTTATGCCATATGTATTTTCGCGCAGCAGCTTTTGTATAGCGTTTGGCAATATCTTCAGCATACCGTGCTATTCCTTCAAGACCTAGCTGTCTCACAAAATCGCCAGCACCTTCAAATCCTTTATATTTACTTTGGTTCTTGCGTTTGAACTCCTGAGTAAGTTCATCTGCCAGGTCTTGAGTAATAATTTGACGACTGGCCTTTATCAGTGAAAGCAGATCGCAGACTGAAATCGATCGAAGACCAAAGCCATACACAAATACATCGAGGGAAGTTTGTATGTGCTTAGCACGACTCTCACGGATGCTTTTGTGTGCTTCTTGTATCAATTCTTTGAACGATTGGCGCACACTTTCCAAGCGACTGATATGTCCACCTGTCTCATTGCGGATACTTTCTATCATCGAGCCAGAAAGATCGATGGCAAGCCCAAGAAGTACCCTCCCCTCCTTGAAAAATTTTGGCTCAGGAAATATTACTGATCGGCCATTAAGTTGTTCTTGTTTACTTACTGGGACAATTATCTCCCCTTGAGGGATTAGACGCGGGAGCATTGAAGCAGGAGTATGTGGTGAAGCAAATTTGATCCTACGACGCCCCTCTCTATATGCGAAATCAATCGACTTACCTGCACCAAGAGCATCATAAAAACCTCTAGAAAACTCAATCGCAGCAGTATCATAAAGCGAATCTTCCATTGCGATAGTGTATGGAATTCCAAGCGAAGTGAGACTCCCTTGCGAAATAGAATAGCAAGCATTGAGAATGACGCATTGAATGGATGGGCTGTATTCTTCGAATAATTCTGCTAAGGTGGGTGGATGAACAAGATATTGTCCACCCTGTTCGGTTTCTAATATAAGACCACTACCGCTTCCATGACCTGAAATGTGGATCACTTGAAACGTACCATTCAACAAAGCTCGACTAACGTCATGAATTGTTGCAGCAGGACACGTTGTAAGTTTTATATCTTTTCGCTTCTTACTAAGTGCAATTGATTCCTGAATTACACGTTCCTCAGTTAGAAGGCGGAGTGGATCAGTACCGCGAGGATTAGAGAACACTAAAAGCACATTGATGATCGACCTAGGCATTATTATCACATCCCTATAATAGAGTAAATTGAGCGACAAGCATGAATTAAGAAAACAGTGGTAGACTTATAAAACAGGCTGGTCGCATTTAAAAATGTCCGGCAAACGATACAAAAGCAGTAATCGAGCCGAAAGCTAACTCTGGTCAGTTATGGGTTGGGTATTTTGTGGATTGGACACTTGCAACACTTCATCCTTAAATATCTTGTTGTCCTTCCTTAATTTTTTGATTGTTATGAGTGTGGCCTGTAAAGCGAGTGTTTTTTGTAGTATTTCTTGGTTCATAGCACTATAAATATCGGTGAAGTTGGTTAATGCTCTGCTTGTAACCATCAGCATATGTAAACTTGCTCGCATTTCTTGAACAATTTCCATATATTTTTTTGCATCATCCAGAAAAGAGAATAACCGTAAACTATCTTCATCAGTGAAATCAATGTATCTTTTAGCATAGGTTTGAAGCCATATTGAGTCAAATTTAGGGTAGATAATTGCTAGAGGGTTTATTCTTATAGCATCGATAGAATGGTTACAAAAATCGATATTTGCATCGATTTCCGTATCAAGCGCTTTTGTTATTTGTATTTTTTCTTTTTTAAATTTCTTGGAAGAAATAATAACATTTAAAATTCTTTCGATACCTAATACAATTAGCGCAGCAGTAAAAGCTCCTAGAGCACCTCCCCAGAAAAAGGTCAACCAATCGAAAGATGGTAGAGGTTGGTTTCTGGGTATGGCTGATATTACCTCTTTTAAAGCGGGAGAAGTTGAGGCAATATGAGCATTGACCGATGCTATTAGGTTCATGGAAAGCATTATAGCGGAGCCATTGGAATATTGATACTTATTAGGAAATTCGGGTCTGTTATAACTTACAAATGATCGGCTGTTGTCATTGCTGAGTTTAATTTGGAGGGTGGTGCCAACTATACCACTCATTCAGCTTCGATGGAAGCTGGTTCGCACAATAAAAAGTGTCCGGCGGACAGGAATGTTTCTCGAAAGTGGCGTTGGAACATGAGATTAAGCGGCTTTTTTCCTTGCTGCAATGAGGTCATCAGTCAGCGTCAACCCTATTTTTCGATACCACTCGTCAAAGCTGAAAATAGCGTCTGCGTTCATTCGTTTGGCAATGGCCGCGACAACTGCATCAAAGAGGGTATTTTTCTTTGAGCCATTGGGATTAAAGAGTGTTCCTGCTTCTGTGAGGATCGCGTGATCGACTGCTTGTACCGGAAAATCACCACTCTGGAATTTTGCGAGAATGCGTTTTGCGTCTTCCGGTCTGTTCAGTTTTCCTCTGAGAACGGTGATTGCTTCACAAATGGCAGTGGTGGGAAATAGCAAAGAGACATCGGTTACGACAAGCTGTTGCATAAGCTGTTTTGCTCGGTGGTGGTTTTCATCGTCTATATAGACAAAGGAAATAATGGCGTCTGCATCGACAATCACCAGTGGTTCGTTATTCTTCCCATGCATAGATGTTGTGGTTGGTGCTCAGGTCTGTTGCGTTTCCGGTGATGTGTTCTTTTTCTGCCCACGCAATCAAGTCTAAGACTGCCTGTGCGCTTTTCGAGGGTGCTGTGCTGTAGGTTTTGAGTCCACTGGTTACCACTTCACGGATAACCGTTTTCTCCGGCTTTCCGGTGATGCGTACTAACCGCTCGATTTGTTTTCGTGTGTGCTGGTCTACAGCGATTGGCAAAAATCTTGAGCCAAGTGATAGAATGAAAGGAGAAAAAAGTAGCAAGCAGGCACCAAAAGGAGGGAGCCAATGAAAGCCTATTCGCAAGATTTGAGAGAACGGGTGCTTCGAGCCGTCGATCAGG
>WNGD01000861.1_pt1 | contig 47739 bp, 44 predicted proteins | sample 5400671 | NCBI WGS metagenome assembly WNGD01 (sample SAMN13153369, study PRJNA577476) | soil metagenome | isolation source: 40 cm soil or saprolite under grassland replicate 2 | place: USA:California | collected 2016-06-15 | reverse complement strand
CAGCCGCCAGGCCGCGAAGATACTCTCACGGTCTATCGCCCCTTCGCGTTCGATGCCAAGGGTTGCCAGCACGAGATCGGCGAGACGTGCTGCGTCTTCGGCTGTCTGCCCCCCTCGGACAAAGGCATCAGCAACCGGTGGCTTGCCAATCTCACCTCCTAGCAGTTCAGTCAGTAGACCACGAAGAGGCCAGTAGGTCAACGTTTGACCGTAAGGGGAGCAGCGTGCTGTCGCCACCTGGAACCCGTCTGCCGCATCAAACTGTGCAAGAAATTCCTCAAGGAGCCGTGTCTTGCCAGTGCCTGCTGGGGCCACAATCGAAACCAGTTGTGGTCGTCGCTCCTCCAGCGTCCGCATCCGCAAGAGATCCAGTTGCAGCAGATCTTGCCGCCGACCAATAAGCGGTGGCCGACCAACGAGCCGAGCTGTTCGCATCTCGACGAGGGGAAACACGCGCAGAGGCTCACGTTTGCCCTTGACCTCGATGAGACGCACCTCGCCAAAGAGGAAGGCGTCCTGGGCTGCTGTGGCCGTTCGCTCTCCAACCACCATCTCGCCCGGACCAGCCGCCTGTTGCAAACGGGCGGCCACGTTCACCGCATCTCCCGTCACCAGGAAATCGCCGCCCGAAAGGTCGCTCGTTGCCACGACTTCGCCCGTATTGACGCCCATCCTGAGCAGCAAACGACTCCCAAGGAGCGGATCAGTGGCGATAACCTCGCGCAATGCCAAGGCAGCTGCCAGCGCCCGTTCCGCGTCATTGCCATGGGCTCGAGGCAGGCCAAAGACTGCCATGACGGCATCTCCGATGAACTTCTCGAGTGTCCCACCGTATTGGGAAATGACGCGTTGGGCGTGGGTGTAGTAGCGTCCCATCAAGGCGCGAACATCTTCGGGGTCGAGGCTCTCGCCTAGTTCTGTAGAGCCAGTCACGTCGGCAAAGAGGATGGTCACGAGCTTTCTCTCTTCTGGCATGAGCGCACCTCCACAGCTACCATGGCGGGAAAGACCAACCTACGGCTTGATGATGGATAGAAACTCTTCGCTTGCGCGTATGACGGTTAAGAACATCACTGTCAAATAAGATGCGCGGTCTGGATAGTTTGCCAGATGCAAAGAGTAGCGCATGCATTCGGTCGTTCATATGAATCTTCAATGTCGGGTGTCGTCCTCGCATCTGCACTTCCTGAGCCAATGTTGAGAGGGATGTTCACTTCAAGTAAGAACTGGACTTCCTGATCTACATGCGTCGGCTGGCTACTGGCGTGAAGCCCTGATCGACTCCACTGAAGTCGAGCATTCTATTACCATTATCGAATATCATGGGCCAAATACCGAATGGGAAAGCCCAAATCATTGACCCACTCGATCCATGCGACGGGCTGTAACCATTCGTCACGAGCTGCCGTTCTGACTTCCAGGATCCCTTTTCGCCTCCGAGCTCGTGTGATCTTCCGTCTCCTGGTCTCGCCTTCAATCTGCGCGTAGGTTTTGTAGTGCTGGCACAGCATGTTGATATCCCTGACGTTGACCAACGCATAGGCTTTTCCCATCGGGTGTCTTTCCTCCTTTGCTCACAGACAATATATCACGCCAGTATCATTTGGTAGCAAATTTTGTACAATCTAATAAGAGCAGTAAAGCGAGAACATCCCCAATCACATCTTCTTATATCTGCTCAAGTAACTGCAGACCCTGATCGAACAGATAGGCAACCAGGTCACGAACGTCAAAGTTGGTGACCGTGTCTGCGTTCACTACGTCTTGAGCTGCGGTGACTGCTACTATTGCAGCACCAGCAATGAACAATCCTGACTACAGGGATCAATGATTTGGCGTTATACCGATGGCGGCTATGCCGAATACGTCGCCGTGCCGAAAAGCAACGCCGTGTGTCTTCCCGACGAAATCCCCTTTGAGCATGGCGCAATCCTGATGTGTTCGTCATCCACTGCATTCCACGCCCTGCGCAAATCGAAACTCAAGGGTGGTGAAACCGTAGCCATCTTTGGCGTGGGCGGACTGGGCATATCAGCAGTTCAGCTTGCGCAAGTCTTTGGCGCAAACGACCATCTGCTTCACGAACTGCCCCTCCTGCTCGAACTGACTCGACGCGGCAAGCTCAATCTTTCGGAAGCAGTCTCACACTGTGCCATTGGAGGCCGATGCCATCAACTAGGCGCTGGACAATTTCGAACATTTCCATAGAGAAGTTCGCACGGTGATTGTGCCAGTACTCGGAATCAGTTCTGATATCTCCCCATGCTCAATCGTTCTGCTCTTACGCACCATGGTGCCAGCGGCATCGCGATCAGAAATGGTCAGCGCAAAACCTGCTGCGATCAACGCAAGTACAGCGGCGGCAAGAAAGGCTGCGTGATAGGCCATCAGGTTCGGCTCAACAGCCCCCGTTGCGCTAAGTGTTGTGGGTCCAATAACGCTGAGCACACTACCCAAAACTGCGACTCCAATTGCAGCGCCCAACTGGTTCTGCGCGCTGTAGAAAGCCGATGCCCGCCCGGTGGAAGTGGATGAGATCGTGGCCAAGGCGGCTGTCCTGAGCGGTAGGAACGCGTATGCCATCCCTGCCCCAATAAAGAACATGAGTGCCCGCATGACCCACAAGTTGGTATCTTGTTCCACCAGGGACAACAGAGCCATCATGATTGCCACACCAGTCAGTCCTCCTGCCATGAGCCGGCGCGGTCCTATTCTCGGATAAAGCCGCGCCACCACCTGTGTTGACAGCACCACTCCAATCGCCTCAGGGAAAGTCGTTAGTCCTGAAGTGAGCGCAGTGACTCCACGCGCCTCTTGTAGGAACAGCGGGGCCACAAAGAGTAGGCCAAGGAAACCCGCATAGGCGAACAAAGAAACCAGGTTGCTGCTACGAAACAACCGATCACGGAGCAGATACAGGTCGATCATCGGTTCCCGCTTTCGCAGTTCAATAATGACAAACGCACCAAGCAGGAGCAGACCTACAATAGCGCTGCAAAGGATGTTAGTTGAGGTCCAGCCGGAAGATGGTCCCTCGCTCAACGCGTACATGACAAGTGCCAGGCCAATCCCGCCCAGCAGGAAACCCGCCAGATCGAAACGTCCTGGGGTTGCTTCCCTATGCTCATGTAGAAAAATAATACCGAATAGGCATACCGCAATCCCAATTGGCACGTTTACATAGAACACCCAGCGCCACGACAACTGAGTCACAAGTAGCCCCCCGAGCACCGGACCAACCGCAGGTGCAAGCACTGTCGGTATTATGAGGACGCGTGAAACCTGCACACGTTGTGCGGGAGGAAATGTCCTATACAGCATAGCGGTTCCCACCGGAGTGAGCGCACCGCCCGCGGCTCCCTGCAACACTCGGAATACAATCAGCATACTATAACTACTGGCCAGACCACATAGAGCCGAAGACAAAGTAAAGAGCGTTAGCGCAAGCAGAAAGATACGCTTGGTTCCCCACCGATCCCCCAACCATCCGGAGGCTGGCATGACCACGGCGAGGCTGACCAGATACGCCACTACTACTGCATCGATGGAGGTACTTGGTACATCTAACTGGTGCGCGAGCGAGGGCAGAGCTACATTGACGATTGTCGTATCCATAATGCTCATGAACATTGCGGCTACAAAAACGATACTCACACTCACTTTGGGATCAAGCTGATTTCGATGCATTCACATACTCCTAAAACTCAATTAAGGGAAAAGACAAAGTTCTACCAGGCATCCGTACCAGGAATGAAAGTCACTCATATGTGAATAATATATATGATATACTCTTTGTTACCACATATCCAACAACTTAGCTGTCCATCCTTTGGAGGAGGAAATCATGCCCCCGGTTTTTGCAGACAGCGGCAGCAAAACGCTTTCTAACAATCAACACCCCCAAACTATTCCAGAAGAGTCGTTTAGCGACGAAACTCATTTACCTCATGTTCGTATCGCCATACTGGGAACCGGTTTCTCCGGATTGGGAATGGCGATTCGTCTCAAGCAACGCGGACATGATGACTTTGTCGTACTTGAGAAGGCGGCAGACATTGGGGGCACATGGCGCGACAACACCTATCCTGGTTGCGCCTGCGACATTCCTTCACACCTGTACTCCTTCTCCTTCGCGCTCAATCCCCATTGGAGCCGTTCATACTCTCCCCAAAGCGAGATCTGGCACTACTTACGCCACTGTGCGAGACGTTTTGGTATCATTCCCCACATTCGCTGGAATTGCGAATTGTTGGACGCTTCATGGAATGAAGACGAGCAACGCTGGTACATTACTACCACGCAAGGTCAGCTTACCGCCAACATCCTCATCCTGGGCAACGGACCACTCAGTGAACCATCGCTCCCACCAATCAAGGGCATTGAGCGCTTCGAGGGGGAATTATTCCACTCGGCACATTGGAATCATGACTACGATCTTACGGGCAAGCGCGTGGCCGTGATTGGGACAGGAGCATCGTCCATCCAGTTTGTGCCACGTATTCAGCCGCTCGTCAACCACCTTTCCCTGTTTCAGCGTACCCCGCCCTGGATTCTACCCCGCCATGATCATCCAATCCCTACCTGGCAGCGTATGATGTTTCGCATCCTACCAATCACCCAGCGCTTTGTGCGCACCAGAATCTACTGGCGACAAGAGTTATTAGCGCTTGGCTTTGTTTACCGGACCGCCATGATGGAGAGCGCCATGCAGCTAGCTCGGCAGCACCTGGCAAAGCAGGTGCCAGAGCCTATGCTGCAGGAAAAACTTACGCCTCATTACACAATGGGATGCAAGCGCATATTGCTGTCCGATGACTTCTATCCGGCGCTTACTAGGTCTAATGTCGAGGTCATCACCGACGGGATTCGCGAGGTGCGAGCGAACAGCATTGTAACAGAAGATGGTCAGGAGCACGAGATCGACACGATCATTTGCGGAACCGGCTTTCATGTGACCGACGCGCATCTCCCCCAGTATATACACGGACGCGACGGACGATCACTCGCTGACCACTGGCATGCTGGCTCCAGTGCTTATTTCGGAACGACCATTTCAGGATTTCCCAATCTGTTCTTACTCATTGGTCCAAACACTGGCCTGGGTCACAATTCGATGATCTTTATGATCGAGTCTCAGATCACATACATCCTGGACTGCTTGCGCACGATGAATCGGCGAAACCTGCAGTCAATCGATATTCTGCCTGAGTTTCAGGAGGCATTCAATACTGAAATGCAGCAGCGGATGCGAGGAACCGTTTGGACCTCAGGGTGCAAAAGTTGGTATCTCGATACCCATGGCCACAATACGACACTCTGGCCTGGATTTACTTTTGAGTTCCGGCGCAGGTTACGCCACTTCGATCCAAAGCACTACAACTTGATTCCTCGGCAAATGTCTGCCTATTATTCAGCAGAAGTCCTAAGCTAGCCCGGTTCAAAGGGAGGCTGAAACAACCCATCTCAGCCTCCCTTTGAACCGGGCTATATCAGAAACAAAAGCGAGGAGCATAACATGTACGCTCCTCGCTCTTGCTTTACATACTATTTACCTACCAGCTTCAACAGTTACCTGTTTAGGTTGGCTCTGGCCGCTACTAACGTTTATCCTTCTAGGGCGACTGGCTTCACTAACAGGTACCATGATAGAAAGCAAGCCATTCTCATAGTTTGTTTGGATATGGTCAGCATCTATTGGTCTCGGGAATGTAATCGTACGTTCAAATGAACCTGTACCAATTTCACGCATTAACCAGTTCTGATGCTGACCTTGCTGTTGCGGCTGCCGCTGCTCTGGATGCTTAGTATCATGCTGGTTTTGGTAGCTGTAATGCCCCTTAACCGTTAGCGTATTCTGTTGCACCGTCAACTCAATATCTTCCGGTTTAACTCCCGGTAGCGAAACATTGACCTCGTAACCGTTGGCTGTTTCGCAAACATCCATGGGAGTCACTGTTGACTGCTGGCCATTCATCCAATATGGATTGACAAAGCTCTGTGCGAAGAGCTGATCCACAGCATTACGTAGTGAGAGTGCCTCACGAAATGGATCGTAACGAGTAATTGAAGTCATATCTATACACCTCCAAATCTGTTAGGGATCCTACTTTTTTCTGGTCCTTACTACTAGCGGAAACTTTGAATGTTCTCAACAACACCTCATCACCACACATTAGAAGTATACATCATTATGCATATTTTGTCAAGTACAATAATGATTATAAACACATATATATGTCTTTATTAGTAGATATTTTGATATTTGTTGAGTAAAAATGTGCTTGCTACGAAACTGAGATAGCCTGCCTGTGTAACGTTTTTCTCTTTCAAATAGTGACATCAGTATGGAATTAGGACGTCACGCTGCCCGCACATACAATGAAGATAATAGTAATTACAGCGATGAGGTAAAGGATCATGGACATGTTGAATAGCTATAGCACATCAGCAGGCAATTCAAGTGGCATTAATGAGCAAAGGATAATGGTTTCAGGTGGCACAGTCCAACTTGAAGGCACGTTAAGCATTCCCGATGACGCTCGTACGCTCGTCGTCTTCGCTTATTACCGTGTGGACAACTCGCAGAATACCCTGAGCAGTTTGAATATGCTAGCAGATATGTGTCGGAATGTAGGTCTATCCACACTTTTGGTGAATCTGCTCACGCCAGAGGATGAGGAACTAGACAAAACAACACTGTTTTTCCGCGAGAACATTAGTGTACTTCATCAACGTGTAATAGGTATTGCAAACTGGTTGATTGCAAATGTTGAGACTCGAAGCGGCGGCTTTGGCTATTTTGGCGCTGGTGTGTGTGGCGCCGCCATGTTAGCTGCTTCGGCTGTACGGCCTGATGCAGTGAACGCCATCGTCGTTGTCGCCCCAAGCACCGAACTAGTGAATTTATACCTGCCCCGAGTAGTCGCCCCAACGCTCTTCATCGCTCCCGAAAAAGATACCCAGGCTTTGAATATGTGCCGCACTTCAATATCAGAACTTGCCTCCGATACAACATTAGATATTGTCATACAGGCCAGGCAACGCGGCCTTGCCAACACTCTGGAGATCATCCCAGGTGTGCAAAATGCCTTTGAAGACAATCAATCCTTGCAGAAAGTAGGAGAGCTTACAAGCGAGTGGTTTACACGCTTCCTCTAAAACTGTAAAACGAATACATGCATGACGTCTGGACACTCTCTGATCATGTACCACAATATCATTCTGTCCATCTCGACCAATTACCGTCACTGGTTTCTGAATATAGATGGTTTTTTCTGCCAATGGTCCGTTGAGAAACCGGATTGCAACTCCATTGACGACTTTTTGTTCTGCTTCCAAGGGATACACCTCACATAAACGAATTTGAGATCAGGCCAGGCCTTGGTCTAGAGCAACCACAAGTAGTATATAGCCCTTATTATTGCACACATTTCCCAAATTGACGAGATAATCATGGCATATATTTCAATTTGGGACAACGAGAAATATGCTATACTAAAATTCATCAGAGATAGTATTCACACAGTATTCGATGCGTTCTGGAGGGTGTTCTTATGCCTGTCTCCGTAACCAATTCCAGGCTGATCTATGAAGCCCTGAAAGCGTGTGATGTCAAGATAATGTCTGCCCTCCCCGAAACCTGGCTCGTCCACCTGATCCGCATGGCAGACGAAGACCCAGATGTTACGCTTGTGCGCCTCGCCAAAGAAGAAGAAGGCATAGGTATTTCAGCGGGAGCACACCTGGCAGGGGTCAACTCAGCTTTGTTGATGCAAAACCATGGGTTTCTGGCAGCAATTAACCCGATTGTCTCGCTGGCGTTGCTTTACAAAATTCCTCTGTTAATGCTGATTAGCTATCGCGGGCATATGGGAGAAAAAGATCCCTGGCAGACACAAGGTGGCCTTGCCACAGAGCCAATCTTGCGCGCATTGAACATTCCAACCTGGCAACTGACCAACTCCAACGATATTTACCGCCGCCTCAAAGGTGCGCAAACCTTAGCCCATGCCTCGCTGCACCCGGTCGCCGTCTTATTAACACGTGAGCTAATGTGGGAGGACTGAGCATGTTACGAGCAGATGCATTAGAGGCCATTTACCCTGAATTGGAAGATCGCATCGTTGTCACCATCATGGGCGCGGTTGCTGCCGAGTTATATACACTCGGACACCGGCCCAACTTCTTCTACCTCGAACACGCCATGGGCCTCGCCTCGTCGATGGGTCTGGGCATTGCCCTCTCCATGCCAGAATGTCAGGTCATTGTCCTCGATGGTGATGGCTCGTTACTGATGAACCTTGGAACGTTGAGCACAATGGCACGTTACAAGCCGGGTAATCTGCTGCACATCGTCTTTGATAACGAGAGCCTGCTCTCTGTTGGAGGTTTTCCAACAGCGACATCTACTGGAACCGATCTTGCAGGCATCGCCAGGGCCTCAGGTGTGCCATGTGTGATGGAAGTCAATACGCTCCAAGGCATGAAGGAGTGCATGTCCGAAGCCCTCAAAAGCAATACATTGACAACGATCATCTCGAAAGTCGAAGCAGTCAGCCCAAAGTCCTTTCACATGGACTTGGCATTGCTGGAGAATCGCTTCCAGTTCTCGCGTTGCCTGGAAGCGATGCGAAAACGGCCCACGGCCTAGATAACGGAAAGGAATGAACGATGGCAAATATTTTGCAGCAGTTGCTCGATGAACTGAACTCCGGTCGTTTAAAAGTAATTGACTTGACTTCTCCGCTCGCACCGGACACCCCCGTGATTGACCTCCCTCCTATATTTGCGCCATCGCCAGGTTTGACCCTCGCTGAGATTTCGCGCTATGATAGCCGCGGACCTGCCTGGTACTGGAATGTAATCAATCTGGGTGAACATACTGGAACGCACTTTGACGCACCGGTACACTGGGTCACAGGCAAGGATCTACCAAACAATGCGACCGATACAATCTTGCCGCGCAAATTCATTGGTCCCGCATGCGTAATCGACGTATCGGCCGATGTAGAACAATCTCCAGATTTCTTGCTAACCATCGAGCGTGTCGAGCAGTGGGAAAACACATATGGGCGCTTTCCGGCTGGCGCGTGGCTACTGGTACGCACCGGTTGGAGTAAACGCACAGGCCGTGAAGCATTCCTGAATGTCGAGGCAGATGGACCACACTCGCCGGGCTTTCACCCAACCTGTTCGGCATTCCTGGCAAAAGAGCGCGACATAGTGGGCGTTGGCGTTGAAACTGTCGGCACCGATGCGGGGCAGGCAGGCGGGTTCGATCCTCCTTTCCCAAGTCACACATTTATGCATGGTGCAGGCAAATTCGGCATTACGAGCCTGGTGAACCTTGAGTTGCTGCCGCCGACAGGCGCGATTGTGATAGCCGCACCACTCAAAATTGTTAATGGCTCCGGCAGCCCGCTTCGCGTAATCGCTATCACACCGTAGAAATGGCCCTCAATGCCGCCAACTGGGCATGGGTGCAGGACCTGGTTACCGCGACTAACTTCTTTGCGCAGAGCCAGGAATCCCACGTTGTCATCGTCAGTGGCGAAGGTCGTGCTTTTTGCAGTGGTCTCGATAAAAAAGAGCTGTCTCAGGGCAACCTTACTCGCGAATGGTTCGCCACCTGGGAAATAGGCGTCACAGGACTGGCCAACCTTGACGCCATCACCATTGCCGCTATTCAGGGTTACTGTCTTGGTGGTGGGCTGCAAGTTGCCCTGGCATGCGACTTACGAATTGCCACAACCGATGCTATACTCAGCATTCCTGCTGTTAGAGAAGGACTCGTCGCCGCCCTGGGTCCCATGCGGCTCGCCAGGATCATTGGAGTTGGACCTGCTAAACAACTCTGTTTCTTAGGTCACCGTTTTACAGGTGAAGAAGGATTGGCGCTACGCATTATTCATGAGGTCTGTCCACCAGATAACCTCGAGACACGCGCGCTGGCAATGGCTGAAGAACTCCTGAGCATTCCCTTTACAGCCCTTAAGCACACCAAGCGCCAGATAGACCGCTCCTTCGACCAGGATTTTGAAACACTCATGACTGAATGGGTTGATGCCGCGGATGATTGCCTGCGTTCGCCTGAACACCAGGCAGTCATGAAGGAGTATCGCGAAGAGTTGGCCCATCGTGACAAATAAGTTGAGTGAAAGACAGGCGCGATTAAGCGCTCTTGAACATCAGATTAAGCGATTACAAAGACGCATTGTCCTCCTGGACCACCGGAGCAATCGTATCGGCTGGCTACGCGTAGCCATCTTTTTTACGGGAGCTTTGCTCAGCATCCTGGCTTACTTCCTTGAAGGTTGGTGGCTTTTACTGATTGGTGTAGTGATAACGCTCACCATCTTCAGTGTTGTCGCGTATTTTCACGCCCGCATTAACAGAAGCATTACACGGCATAAAATCTGGATGCAAATCAAATCAACACATGTGGCTCGTATGAAGCTCGATTGGAGTGATATTCCCGTAGCTCAATCATCTGAACCGCCAATGGATCATCCCTTTGCAGTCGATCTCGATATCACAGGAAAACACTCGCTGCATCGCCTTATTAATACAGCAATCTCATCTGAGGGAAGTCAACGATTACAGGATTGGCTATTAAACACCGTCCCCAATTTGCAAGTTATTCACAAAAGACAGTCACTTATACAGGAACTTACTCCTCTAACCATCTTTCGTGACAAACTCCTCATGAAATCTATGCTCGCATCAAAAAACTCAGCCAGTGCATGGGAGGGGAATAAGTTACTCAACTGGCTGACCAAGCACACTCCTTCTAGATCGCTACTCCCACTACTATTCGTCTCCCTGTTCTTATCACTAATTACAATCACCCTTTTTGTGCTTAACATACTCAATCTCATTCCCCAATATTGGGTGATGATGTTGCTACTCACCATCCTCTTTCTTTTCGTTACAAAAAATCAGAGGGGCGATCTTTTTGAGGATGCTTACCAGTTAAGAGACACATTCACACAACTCAGTCTCATTTTTGAATACCTGGAAACTTACCGTTATGGTAAGAATCTGAACTTGAAAGCTTTGTGTAAACCTTTCTACCAGGATAACGAACATCGACCTTCGTCGCTTTTGAAAAAGATTGCTCGCATTGCTTCAGCAGCCACGTTGCAAAAGAACCTGCTACTGTGGATCATCGTGAACGCAGTGATACCCTGGGACTTTTACTTCGCATATCGCTTTGAGCAGTACAAATCCCAGGTAGCCGCGCATTTACCAACGTGGCTGGATAGATGGCTTGAGATTGAGGCGCTCAACTCCCTGGCAAATTTCGCTTACCTGAACCCTGAATATAGTCTTCCTGAGATCATCCCTTGCGCAGAGCAAGACAACCCCGGCATACCTTTTAGAGCTTGCGACCTGGGACATCCTCTCATACCAAAGGAGCAGAAAGTTGTTAATGACTTCTCTATTCAAAAATTGGGCGAAATCGACATCATCACCGGTTCGAATATGTCAGGCAAAAGCACCTTTCTGAGAACGCTGGGCATTAACCTTTGTCTTGCGTATGCTGGTGGACCAGTCAACGCCAGTCTGTTTCAGACCTCACTTTTCAGAGTGTTTACCTGTATACGAATCAGCGACTCAGTGACCGAAGGCTATTCCTACTTCTTTGCTGAAGTCAAACGCCTGAAAGCGCTACTGACAGCAGTAGAATCTGGCGACAACATGCCACTGTTCTTCCTCATTGATGAAATATTTAAGGGCACGAACAACCGTGAACGGCGCATCGGCAGTGAAGCCTACATTTCAGCACTGGTTGGACACAACTGTCTTGGCGTGATTTCGACACATGACCTGGAACTTGTAACATTGGCGGATAAGTTACCCAACATCAGGAATTCTCATTTCAAGGAAGATGTTCTTGATGGAGAGATGGTGTTCGATTACATATTGCGCGAGGGGCCTTGCCCAACAACGAACGCTCTCAAGATCATGCAAATGGAGGGATTGCCAGTCGATATAAAAAGCCTGAAAGACCAATAACAGCCGTCGAGGTTTGCATACATGTAGTTGCATCAGCTAGAATTACTTGGGAATACAATCCGCAAGTATGTCTAACAAATAAAATTTAGGAGTAACTCATGAACGATACTGAAATTCTGAAACATATAACCGAATTAGTGAACGAGGAACACGAACTGATGAAAAAAGCAGAAGGTACTGGTTTAAACGACGAACAGGAGGCCCGCATGAAGGCCCTTGAAGTCAGCCTGGATCAATGCTGGGATTTGTTGCGCCAACGCCGTGCCCGTCGACACGCAGGTCTTAACCCCGAAGAAGCCCAGGTACGTGATCCAAATATAGTCGAGCACTACCAACAGTAACGTCTATTGTAGGGGCAGGGCTTGCCCCTGCCCTCACTTAACTTGCCCCTGCCCTCACAATTTGCCTCACAGCCCTCTCCCTCACGAAATTGAACCACACAGAAGCACCCTACACTTCAGGCCCAGGAAAGTGAGAGGAGACTACACTCTGATTCAACATGTTCAGTGGCACAACGCCGAACTCATGCATCACACCAACCTCGCGGACACTGCTGAAGAACTGCATATATGCCTGAAATGCTGCTGAATCATCACCCTGAGTATATAAATGCTCAATACTCCAAAACGTATAGGTGCCTTGAAGTAATGATTGCGTATCAGGTACTATACCATCTATGGCCAGTATTTTTGTGCCTGATTCCTGTGCCATCGCCAGGGGTACAAAGCTAATTGCTCCCTGAGTCTGAGAAACCGCTTGCGCCACCATAGCTGGTACATCCTTCTTGATCCTTATCCCAGCTACATGCCCCGTCGCTCCATCCAACACAAATGTTTGAAAAACAGCAGTGATACTGGCTGTCGCAGGAGGGAGAATGACCGTAATTGCTTCGTCAGAACCACCCACCTGGGTCCAATTCGTGATGCGTCCCTCAAAGATCTCTTGTATCTCAGCGCTGCTTAATCCACTCACACCTGCATCAGGGTTAGCAATCAATGCATATAGTAAGGCTCCTACAGGATGATCGGTCAGGTTTCGCACAGGTTCCGCAGTTAAGTCAGAACCTGCAACATCGATACGACCATGCTCTAATTTGTTCAGGCTAGTTCGGCTTCCGTCTGCTTGTAATGAGATTGTCAATCTGGGACAGAAGTTCGTATAATCAGTGTCGATTTGCTGGAGTAGCGACTGCAAATTCTGAGAGCTATCCAATACAAGTGCTCCAGATGTGCAAACAATGGTCGAAGTCGCTGGAGCAGTTGGAATTTCAGTACCATTCACGACCGGCGTTGGTGATTGGTCTACTGTGGGTGTGATGCGAACAGGCAGCACAGAGTTGCTGCCTGTTGTTGATGGAGTTGAAGGCGTTACGCCACTTGAAGAAGTAGGCGTGGATTTGTCCAAATTCGTTCCCACGACACCTCCCTGAGTATCCGTATGAAACGGGAGACCAGGAATATCTTGAAGATGCAGTGGCAAGGATGAGAAAAACAAGAGGGTACCAATCAGTCCAAATAAAACGAGTGAGATGGCGAGCAAAGAGAGAGCACGACTCCACGTAAAAGGCGTTCTTTGTCGAGAACGTATCTCAATGCGACGTTGTGGTTTGACAGAAACGACAGGGGGGCTCTGCGAGGCAACGGCTGCCAGTAGCGCTTCGGCCAGAGCATTTGCATTTGGGAAGCGTGCCTCAGGGCTTTTAGCGAGAGCCACACGTACCACAAGCTCGACTGACTCCGGTAGATCAGGGCGTAACGTACGCAATGATGGAATAGCTTCATTCGCATGTTTCAGAGCAATCTCTCCATCGCTTTCACCATCATAAGGAAGATTTCCCGTCAATAAACGATAGAGAAGTACACCGACTGCATAAATATCACTGGCAGGAGAAAGCATGCCAACTACCTGCTCTGGGGACGTATAGGCCTGATTTCCCTCCTCAATTTGCGCTACTAATGGCTTGCCTTCCTGGTAGATACTCTTCATACTAAAATTGGTGAGAAGTATATATTGATCATTTTGTACCAGGATACTTGATGGCTGGATATTACCATGCACAATTTGTTGTTCATGAGCGTATTGCAAGGCGGTGCATATTTGCGTAATATAGCGAACAACCAGAGGCATTTGTATAAAGTGTTCCTGGCTTTCAGACTCTAGTAGAACTTGCTCGAGTGTCTCTGCTTCTGTAAACTCTGTCACACAGAAGAGCAAGTCATCACCCGCACCAAACTCGAGCAGAGGCTGAATATGTTCATGATGGCAATGCCATACTTTCTCTACCTCGGAGGCAAAGTGTTCCTGGAATGCAGTAGGATCAGGAAATGGTGGCCGGAATAAGCGCAATACCACGTCGAATCCGCCTCGAGTAGTAGGACGCGCGCGATAAGTTTCCACCATACCTTCGCGTCCCAAACACTCAAGCAAAAAATAATTTCCACCTGTCCCCGCCCTCGTTTACCCTCCCATTACCAATTGATGTCGTTCTCCAACGTGTATAGGCTTGTCCACGCCCTCATTTAGGCTTTGCTGACATTGGTTATTAGCACAACAGTGTTTTCCGTAGTTGAACTAACCCTGACCACAAGTTGCTCTGTGCCCGTATTTGTACCGCTGGATGGGCCAGGGAATAAGAATGAAGAGAGAAGCGCAGCAACCAGACCAATCAAAAGTAAGATGACTACCAGAATCGGCAATAACTTTTTCAACCGCGAATCGGAGTCCTTCTCACTATTCTTCTTTTCTTCACCTGAAGCAGGCTGATCTTGTATGTCATCCTTCGCTTCGCTCAGGATCTCGCGGCCTAACGGAGAAGGCTTATCTGGAGCCGATTCGGCAGGCATAGATTTACTGTGCAGATACTCCGTAGCATTGGATGGCATAGAACCGGCAGTTTCGTTCCCTATAGGAGACCATTCGACAGGTTCTGTCGACCAGAATATATGTGTCCCACTATCTTCATATCCCTGCAAGCTGTTTGTCTTGCGTGGCAAAATTAATTCTGAGTCTTGATGGCCCTCAAGAGGAGTAGACGTAGTTAAGGTCTGATTAAAAGGTGGCTCGAAGACTGAAGGTGGCGAAATAGATTGCGAGGTTGGGACAGCAGGGGTCATTGGAGAGCTTGAGGAAGACTGGGCCACATAAGCAGGCATTGGAGTCTGCGGATCGCCACCTGCAGTTGATGACTGATTGGGCGCAAGTTGGCGTGTCACCGGTGCAACAGACTTAGCGACTGGCGAGGCAACAGGAGCAACACTTACCGCAGCCGCCAGCGCGTTGCTAAATTCTTCCGCAGAGGCGAAGCGATCATCCGAGCGTTTCTGTAAAGCCATATGCAGCACGCCATCGACAGCATCCGAAATGTTCGCATCAAGCGCACGGGCCGATGGAGCTTGCTGGCGAACATGTTTGAGTAATACCTCGACCGGCGTGTGACCGGTAAATGGAGGCTGTCCTGTAAGAATGCGGAACAAGAGCACACCGAGCGAGTAGATATCGCTGGCTCGTCTTAACACTCCCAATGATTGTTCTGGCGCTGCATACTCCGCCGAACCCCAACCAACCCGCGTGAGCGACTGCTGGCTATCGTCATATCCACGTACAATACCAAAATCGGAAAGCAGCATGCGACCATCGGCGGCGACAAAGATGTTCGTTGGTTTGATATTGCCATGTATTACATCGTGATCATGCGCATATTGAACGGCGCTGCATAACTGTTGCATGATTGGCAAGGCCTGCATTGCAGAGAACTTCCCACCCACACGCTTCAGGAGATCTTCGAGCGCACCGGTTGTCACAAGTGGTGTAACTGAGTAAAGAAGGCCTTCACCTTCACCAAATTCAAGAAACGGCAGAATATTTGGATGCTCAAATTGGCCTATTTTTTCTGCTTCTGTCATAAAATATTCACGAAAGGACTCACGCTGAGCATAGCCAGGGCGGAACACCTTCACCGCTACCTCATAATTTCCTTCACCGGTCTGGCGAGCACGGTACACATCCGCTATTCCTCCTCTGCTGATACATTGCAACAGGAGATATTCACTCAATATTGCGCCTTCAAGAAGATCAGACATGCGACACCCCACAATGATACATCTCAGTTAGAGTCCTCAGCGAATACATCAATCCTCACTTCGTCATCATCCCTCACTTGGCTGTCATCCCTCGCTCCGTCGTCATCCCTCATTTGCCTGTCATCCCTCGCTTCGTCGTCAACCCTCACTCGGCTATCAACCCTCGCTCCGTCGTCATCCCTCATTTGCCTCTCATCCCTCACTTCGTCGTCAACCCTCACTCGGCTATCAACCCTCAACTCGCTGTCATCCCTCGCTTCACTGTCATCCTGAGCGAAGCGAAGGATCTCAAGTCCTCGGGGACACGACAAATCAGCCAAAACAAAAACCCTGGTATAAGTGATTCATCGAACTAAACGAGAAGCGACTCGGTTTTAGGAGACATCGCAGAAACTTCCTCAAAGTTTGAGAAAGATCCTTCGCGGAATTCACACTGAGCGAAGTGAATGTGCTCAGCATGGCACTGTTCGGTTTTAGGAGACATTACCGACTTTATCAAAGTTTGAGACCCAGAAGTAGGAATATCAAGCAACATTAGCATTCTCCCTCGCTAAAATACTCTACAAATCGAGTATAGTTCAGCAAGAAATCAGCCACAATGAGCTACATCGCCTTAAAAGTGTGAGGTAGAACACAATCAACTGGCACGCCTTTGTCGCAAGTTCCCTCGCCAGGGTGTTCCTGTCAACACGCGCAGCAGCAGCAGAGCTGCAACTAGCATCCAAAAGCAAAACGACAGATCCTGTACAAGGAAAGAGCTATCAACCTGCCCCTGTATCATAGCCGCTAACATAGCTGCACCCACACCAATAGTCATCCACCATATATATGGATCACGCTCAGGTTGTGTGCTTCGCAGCGATAGAAAAATACGCGCAAAGAGCCAGAAGAAAAGCACCACAACTGCTATAAACGCCAGGAAGCCAAAGAGACCCATACTTACCCACACATGCAGAAAAATGTTGTGTGGATGCGAGAGTGTTGGTTCATTTTGCAGGCCAGTCAGGGCGCCCGTGACAGGATCACGTAAAATCCAGTAGTGATGATTAAGAAGAGCGAGATTAGAACAAACAGAATTGAAGCTGTAGTAACACAGCCAGTTCTCCATGCCGACGCCAAACCAGAGGTGATCGTGAATCATCCTGAGTGCACTCTGCCAGAGAAATAGACGCTTTGTCAGAGTGCTGACGCCTTGTATATCTTGATGGCCTCCAACAACAAAATTCATGATAGGCCTATGCAAAACCAGCACAATGGCGCCCAGTACAACAATGCCAACCAGTCCACTCACAAGCAACACCCTACGATTTCGGATGGAGAGCGCAAGTATAAAAAGGAGCGCAACGGTGATCGCTACCCAGGCTCCCCGCGATTGGCTCAGATAGAGCACCAGTAGCATCGGCACACAAATTGCAATTGCGCCTATACGTGTCCACCACGATCCCAAAATACCGCGTGCCGTCCATATGTTGACCAGTATCAACGCCATTCCAAGTGGCAAGACATAATCAAAGAATAGTCCTATGCTGTTGGCACTGCCATACATCGCATGTACGCGACGTATGCCATCCGACTCCAGTACGAGCTGACTCCTGAAGAAGAAATACTGCGCTATTCCCAATAAAGCAACTGCCAGTCCAGATGCCAGCATGGCAAACAGCAAACGAGTAATATCCTGACGAGTGCGCAGACAAAACATCGCCAGCAGCAAATAGAGAACCGGGTCGAGCACCTCTTCGCGAAAAGCTCTTAACGCTACCTGGTGCTCATAGGCAATCACGACGGAGAAGCCCGCCGCCAGTAGGAAAACAACGATAGGTAGGGTAAATGGCCCGAAACGATCTCTCAGTTCTTTCCATGACATGCGATAACGCCAGTTGGCACGCTGTAGCGTAAATTGCAGCAATGCCACTCCAACACAGATCACAAGAGTAATCTCAGCAATGTTAAAGGAGTAGTGGCCGACCACCGTTTTTTGTTGCAGGTAGTACGGAAGCGCCAGGGGCAGTAGAGCGACTGCAAAGGACAAACGATACCAGCATAGCAGTGCAAAAATCAGCAGAAAAGGCAGGGAGATCAGAGGATTGAGTTGAAATAGTCGTCCTGTACCAAGGTTGGCATTGCCAACTACATAATACAGAGCCATCGACAGGACTAGTGCTGCTTCAATAATGCGATCATGCCAAAATGGTGAAAGTCCCTTTAATAGTCGAGCATTTGCTGTTGGTGGGTTATCGGACGCGTGTGAAATGCCCTCTAGTGTAGTTTCTGCATCATGTATCACCGCTCCATTCGCTACAGCATCCTCAGATAATTGCCGCATAAGATTTCGACTGTTCATAAATGCTTCTTCGCTATTCTGCACACCGGTGCACAATAATATACATTTGGATACGTATCACTGTGCGTACCAGTCACGCCGCCAGTATAGCAAAATGCCACCAGTTCGTCTATAACAGGCTGCCAGCTTTCTGGATTGCGAGGGCCTGTGAATTATCCATTTTCTCACTAAAACGAAACCTGGCTGAATAGCTTTGATTGCAAAGCTATTCAGCCAGGTTTCGTTTCGATTTACCGCGTTAATTCAGTCGCGAACTGGTGGAAGACATGTGTATGGTGATCAATATCTTCCTGCGTGTGCTGGATAGAGACCGTCCACTGATCATCAAAACCCGGCGGGAAGAGGATTCCGCGATTCGCCAGGAAGAGCCAGTAGCCATATGAGACATCCATATCAATCTCCCACCACGCGCGGTAGTTACGAGCGCGTGCATAACGGAACATCGCGCAACCCTTCGCGCCAATCTGGGCAACATGCATCGGCAAATCGAACTCCTCAATAATACCTGTGTAGGACTCCCCAAGCTGTTTTGAGAGACTATTGGCATGTGCATGCGCTTCAGGCGTGAAAATTTGTGTGAGTGTCACCAGTCCCGCGCGCATCGACATAGGATTGCCATTAAAGGTACCCAGGTGCAATACCTCACTATGGTTGATCCGGCGCATGATCTCCTCACGTCCACCGAATGCGCCAATTGGCATACCACCCCCAATAGACTTCGCCAGGCAGATAAGGTCTGGTTCCACCGGATAAAGTTCCGTAATACCACCCGAAGCCACCGTCACACCAGTCTTGACTTCATCGAAGATCAGCAGTACCCCATGCCGGCGAGTAATATCACGCACTTGCTGGAGATATCCATCATCTGGCAACATAATACCCACGTTCATCAAGATCGCCTCGGTAATTACTGCCGCCACCTCACCTTCGTGATTGCTCAAAATGCGATCCAATGCCTCTGGATCATTGTATGGGACAATTATTGTGTTTTTCTTAACATCAGTAGGAATGCCTTTTGATGCTGGAACGGTATACGGTTGATCTGCTGGGCCTGCAGCCTCAACCGAAGGCTTGGTACTCATAAGTACAGCATCGTGATGACCATGATATGAACCCTCGATCTTTACAATTTTATCGCGACCAACATGCGCGCGGGCCAGGCGGAGCGCATCCATCGTCGCTTCGGTTCCAGAATTACAGAAACGCACTTGCTCAATTGGCGCAAATCGTCGCACCATCTCTTCCGCCAGGTACACCGTATCAGGACAGGGTAGTGAATAGAGACTACCTTTACCGAGTTGGTCCCGCAAAGCCTCTACCAACACCGGGTGAGAATGACCTACGAGAAGACTCCCAAAACCAAGGTGGAAGTCGACATATTCATTACCATCTATATCCCAAATACAACTACCTTCAGCGCGATTGACAAAAAGAGGATACGGGGGAATAGCCTGAAATGAACTGGAAACGCCCATTGGCAAAGAGGCTTTTGCACGTTTGTGGATTTTTTGCGAACCAGGCGTTCGCTTGCGAAATTCCGCTTCCTCTCGAGCTACGATCTCTTCTACATGTTTACGGTTAATCGTGATTGGTTCCCGAAGCATAACAGCTCCTTTCATGGGACAGAAGAAACTAGTACGACACGTCTAAGCAGGGTGCTTATGATAATTATAACCTGAAACCTGTAGAATTAGCAATTATTCGTAGTAAAATGGCAAAATCACTACGAATTTCTAACGAATAGAAGGCTTTTTTAACGGAATTCGTAATTATTCTACCTATGCGCGGCTTTGAACTTGCTTACTTACAGGAAGAGGTTTCCCACTGCTGGGTTTGCGCGTCATCCAGGCAAAAATGCCACCCACCACCAGCAAGTAAGTCATGTAAAAGAGGCCTTGTAAAATGGTGGGTGCCTCGGCATAACCAATCAATCCATGTAGCAGGTCACCAACAACAGTATCTTCACTCAGAAGATGCGAGGTATTCCACAGAGGAGCTGCACCAATGGTCAGCCAGCCTAAATGCTGCATATTTTGTACGGCATCAGAAAGGAGGCCAGCCGCAAAGAAGAGCAGGAGTATTCCCATGATGCGGAAGAAGACGCGGTAGTCGAGACGATATCCTACCTTATAAATAAGTACACACAATCCCACAGCGGACAACATCCCCAAAAATGCGCCGGTCAGCAATAGGACGGCATTAGTTTGAAATGCAAAAGCCAGTGTGAAAAACGCACTCTCAAGCCCCTCACGTCCAACTGTCGTGAACGCAAGAAGGCCAAGCGCAAATCCTGAACCGGCAGCGCTCGCCTTGGCCGTAATTTCCCGCTTCATACTGCGACTATGCTTTTGCATCCAGAAAGTCATAGTAGTCAATAATACAACTGCCACCAGGTATGTTATTGTCTCGAAGATAGTTTGGAAAGTCGTATCTGCGTATTTATGCACGAACACATACAGAGCTATCCCACCACAGAGCGAACCTAGAGCTGCTAAACCTACGCCGATCCAAACAGCACGAGCCTTTCCCATCTGATCGAGTTGACGTAACGCAGCAAAGAGGATACTGACAATCAGGCTCGCCTCCAGCCCTTCGCGGAGGAAAAGAACAAATGTTGCTATCATGTACGACCTTCTCAAAATAAGATGTTGTGATGTTGTAGCCGCCACCCTAATTCCTACTTATTCACTCAGATATTAGCATGCCCTAATATGAAAAGTCAAGATAAAAAATATCACAAAATCACAAAAAAGTCACACACTTTAACATGTCACCCATATTTTGGCCGCTACTGCCTTGCTAATGTAGACCTCATCTCCTTCAACGAGCAACTTGAAATTCTCCTCCTGCAGATCAACAGACTCGCTTTCGTCCTCTTTAGCCAGAACCGTTAATCGCGTTCCGGGCGTCAAGCCTTTGTCGTGCAGGTATAAAATTAACGCTTCCTCATCCTCAACTACCTCTGAAATAAGGAGAATAGTGGCCTTCTCACTATTTGCCAACGTAGAGAGGCGCACAGCGCCCTGATCTTTCAAATAAGTGCGTGCATCTGCTACTGAGCCAGGGATCGGATTACCATGAGGACAGGTAGTTGGATTATTCAAGCTGGCAATCACACGATCCTCTACCGCGCCTGAGATAAAATGCTCCAGGCGGCAGGCCTCTTCATGTACCTGGTGCCATTGCATTCCCAATATATCGACCAGGAAACGCTCTGTTAAGCGATGCCTTCGTAACACCGCTTCAGCCGCCTGGTTTCCCGCCTCAGTGAGTGTCACCTGGCGCTTATTATCCATCTCAATATATCCGTCTCGCACGAGACGTTTGAGCATTTCAGTTACGGTTGGCGCAGAGACATGAAACTTTTCCGCCAGCCTGGCGCCAATCACTACCTCATCTTCCGCGCTCATGTTATAGATTGTCTCCAGGTATTCTTCAACTGTTGCGCTCAGCGACTCTTCTGTTTTCACAGCGCTTCTCCTCAATTGATGCTTATTCCGACTGCTTTACTAGGATTTTAGCACCGAATAATTTCAACAGTCAAGAAATTAGATCAAAAACACTTGACAGACAACAAAACCCTCTGTATACTTTCCACATATCAACTGAATAGCTTAAAGCATCGAACAGGAAGAGTATATGACCTGCCTGGGTTATAAGAGAGTCGGGACTGGTGAAAACCGACCACAGGCAATCATAGAATGGGCCTGGGAGCAAAGAGCGAACGTTCTTACATGAACTAGTAGTACTCATTCGGAACGTCCCCCGTTATCGAGGACAGGATATCAGAGTGTATCCGGCAAAGAGGGATTAGCTGCAGTTTCAGAATGCACAGCTAATCTGAATCAGGGTGGTACCACGAAAGCTTTACGCCTCTCGTCCCTTACATGGGAAGAGCGGCGTTTTTTATTGTTTACTTTTAACACTCAATGGAGGTAACACAGTGCCAGTTGAAACAAACAACAATCAAAAATCTGAACCGGCCATTTCTATTGCGAACACGCCAGTCAAAAAACGTGTCTTTTCCGGCATACAGCCGACGGGCAATCCTCATCTCGGTAACTACCTTGGTGCCATACGTAACTGGGTGGAAACGCAGGCAGATAATGATAACATCTTCTGTATTGTTAATCTGCATGCGTTAACAGTACCAATTGATCCTGACGAGCTGCGTCATAATACGTACCAACTCGCAGCCCTCCTACTGGCCTCCGGACTAGATACACGCTATTGCAAGCTTCTCATCCAGTCACATGTACATGAACATGCCGAGATGAGTTGGATTATGGAGTGCTACACACCTACAGGCTGGCTGAACCGCATGACGCAGTTCAAATCAAAAGCCGGGGAGAATCCAGATTCGGTTAGTACCGGCCTCTATTGCTATCCTGTGTTGATGGCCTGTGACATTTTGCTGTATCAGACCAACTATGTGCCAGTCGGCGATGACCAGAGGCAGCATATAGAGTTCACACGGGACCTGGCGCAGCGCTTTAACTCGCTTTATGGACAACAGGTGTTCACGATCCCAGAGGCGCAAATTCGCGAAGTGGGCGCGCGCATCATGTCCCTTGACAACCCGGCTAACAAGATGAGCAAAAGCGACCCGAATCCTAACTCTCGCATCAATCTGCTGGATGATCCTAAAACAATCGAACAAAAGATTGCGCGAGCTACTACTGATTCGTTACGGCTAATCGCTTTCGATCCAGGGCGCCCTGGCATTACAAATCTGCTGACTATCTACCAACTGCTGACGGGGCAGTCACAGCAGGAGATCGAAGCAGAATTTGCTGGGAAAGGCTATGGTGACTTCAAAGTTGCACTTACCGAAAGGTTAGTAGCAACTCTGGAACCTATCCAAAAGCGCTACTATGAGCTGATGAACGATCTGGCTACCCTTGAGAACATTCTCAGGCGAAGTGCTGAAGAGGTACAACCAATAGCAGCCGCCACCTTGCAGCATGTCAAAAATGTAATAGGATTGGGTTAGAGTATGTCATATCCAACACTTGATGAAATCAGACAACTCCGAGACGTGGAAATGGCAGCAAGGGCGGATGCACGCAAGCCCTTGCTGCCTATCTGCTGCAACATCCTTGCTGACATGGAGACACCTGTCTCCGCCTATTGCAAAATCGCTTCGGGTCCCTATAGTTTCTTACTTGAGAGTGTTGTTGGTGGAGAGCATATAGCTCGCTACTCATTTATTGGTATAGATCCATACCTTGTAATGAAACATGATGGTAATGTAGCTACACTACACCGCATAGGATCTGCCAGTGATGAATCTGTCGAAGAAATTCAATGTTATGATCCTCTTACCTTCATTCAAGCCGAGCTAAAACAGTATCGCCTCATCAAACCCATAGGCATTGCCCATGATACATTGCCAGCATTCCATGGTGGTGCAGTCGGCTACCTGGCTTATGAGACAGCAGCACGTTTCGAGCGTTTACCCGTTCCAGAAAAAAATGAACTTGGATTACCACTGGCGATCTTTTGCTTCACCGAGACAGTGCTGGTCTTTGACCATCTCAAACACCGTGTCATCATCGTCTCACACCTGCATCTGGATGCGCCCAACCTACAGGCAGAATATAAGCGGGTGCTTACCATCATCGAAGATGTGCAACAACGCCTTCACTATTCACCTCATCTGCCAGAAGAACCTGCCATTAGACATGATCCAACCGGGTTGCAAGTCAATTCAAACCGCACACCTGCTGAATTCGAGTCAATAGTGCGCAAGGCACAAGAATATATATGTGCAGGCGATATCTTCCAGGTCGTGCTCTCACAACGCTTGAGCCAACTTGTCAATGCGGCGCCATTTACTGTCTATCGCGCTCTACGTTCCATAAACCCCTCGCCATACATGTTCTTTCTGGATTTACAGGACTTCCAAATTATTGGCGCTTCACCCGAATTGCTGGTGCGCGTCGAGGATAGGGAAGTGACCATTCACCCTATCGCTGGTACTCGTAGACGAGGTGATGATCTGCAAAGTGACCAACAACTGGCTGACGAATTGAAGAATGATCCGAAAGAACGCGCTGAGCATGTAATGCTGGTTGATCTTGGGCGCAATGATGTTGGGCGAGTGAGTATTCCAGGCAGCGTCAAGGTGAGTCAGTTCATGGAAATCGAGCGCTATTCTCACGTCATGCACCTTGTCTCCAACGTCATAGGTCAGCTTCGCCCTGAGTTTACTCCGTATGATGCTCTTAGAGCAGGGTTTCCTGCGGGCACAGTCTCAGGAGCGCCGAAGATTCGTGCAATGGAAATCATTAGCGAATTGGAGGGAGAGCAACGAGGCGTCTATGCTGGGGCTGTCGGCTACTTCAGTCATTCCGGTAACCTGGATACTGCTATCACCCTGCGTACCATGGTCATCAAGAATGATTGCGCTTATATCCAGGCTGGAGGAGGTATCGTCGCCGATTCCAACCCTTCTGAAGAGTACCAGGAGAGCATGAATAAGGCAAAAGCACTTTTACGTGCCCTTGACGAAGCCGAAAATATTTCTAAAGAGTGGAGAGAGAGGTATGCTATTATTAATCGATAATTACGACAGCTTCACCTACAACCTCTATCAATACCTGTCAGAACTGGGAGCCGACATAGAAGTGTGGAGAAACGACCAGGTAAGCATAGGTGATATCGAGTCGATGCGCCCTGATCATATTGTAATATCACCAGGGCCATGTACCCCGGCAGAGGCGGGCATGTCCTGCCAGATTATCGAAACATTTGGACCATGCACGCCTATGCTTGGTGTCTGTCTTGGGCATCAAGCCATCGGACAAACCTATGGTGGGCACATCCTACAAGCACCGGAGCCAATGCATGGCAAAACCTCTATGATGTACCACCAGGGGCAGGGAGTCTTTCGCAACCTTCCGATCCCCTTTGAAGCTATTCGTTATCATAGCCTCATTGTTGAGCGCTCAACTCTCCCGGCTGAACTGGAGATCACCGCCGAGACGGCGGACGGTTTAATTATGGGACTGCGACACCGTACTTATCCTGTTGAAGGAGTACAGTTTCACCCTGAGTCAATCATGACTCCATTAGGAAAAGATCTGCTACGTAATTTCCTGATAACGCATTGAACTGAAAGGAGCAAAAGATGATCCGTGAAGCAATTTCGCACGTCACAGCAGGAGCTACCTTGAGTGAAAGCGAGGCAGCCGAAGTGATGGAAGAAATTATGACTGGTGTTGCTACTCAGGCACAAATGGGAGCTTTTCTCACAGCTTTGCACCTACGTCCAGGCAGCGAGACCGTTCAAGAAATTACCGGGTTGGCGCGGATAATGCGCCAGAAAGCTGTTCGTGTGCACTTGAATGAGAACGTTGCAACACAAGCAATAGACACTTGCGGTACAGGTGGAGATCGGGCTGGTACATTTAATGTGTCTACTGCGGCGGGTATTGTTGCGGCAGCAGCAGGCGCATCGGTAGCAAAACATGGCAACCGTTCCGCCACCAGCCGTTGCGGCAGTGCAGATGTGCTAGAGGCATTAGGAGTGCGTATCGATCTCGGCCCTGAGCAAGTTTCGCAATGTGTTCAGGAAGTCGGCTTCGGTTTCATGTTTGCCCCTGCTTATCATCCAGCTATGAAATATGTTGGGCCGACAAGGCGTGAGATCGGCATACCTACGGTATTCAACATTCTTGGCCCATTGACAAATCCAGCACACACACACTACCAGGTACTTGGTGTTGCAGATGGTTCGCTGCTACGTACAATGGGCGAAGCATTATTGTATCTTGGTTGCAAACATGCCCTTATAATTCATGGAGAAGATGGTATCGACGAATGTTCTTTGAGCGCACCCACTCGCATCTGTGAAGTACGAAAGGGCGAAGACCTGCATGAATACACTATTACGCCGGAGGAAGTTGGACTCACTAGTGTAACCGACCGGCGCTTATTTCAGGGCGCTACCCCTGAATACAATGCCAACATGCTAAAGGACTTATTGAGTGGGCAGAACCATAGCCCTGCCGCTGACATGCTTTGTCTGAATGCAGGGGCTGCGCTTCTGGCAAATGAACTGGTAACCTCTTTCTCTGACGGGGTGAAGTTAGCTCGTACTTCCTTACATAATGGTAAAGCCCGGCGCAAGCTGGATGATGTTATTGCCTATACCCAGATGTTAGCAGGGTAAACCATGTTTCTTGACCAAATCGTCTCGCAGACAAGGGCCGACCTGGAACAGCGTAAATATGTACTGCCTTTGGAGGACCTGCGACACCTTGCATTAGCTCAAACTGCGCCTCGCAATTTTGAAGAAGCGCTTCGGTCTCGATCGAAATCAAGGATCAGTTTGATTGCCGAGGTCAAACGGGCTTCACCCTCGAAGGGGATATTTGCGCCTCATATTGATCCAGTAGCGCTGGCAAGTACCTATGCAGCCCATGGGGCTTCTGCTATTTCTGTGCTCACCGAGCCTCATTTCTTCCTGGGTTCATTTGAATATCTCGCGGCTATTAAGCAGGCGGTCAGCGTTCCGGTAGTATGCAAAGATTTCATCGTTGATGAATACCAGGTGTACGAAGCGCGAGCCTGGGGAGCAGATGCCATACTACTTATCTGTGCAATCGTGGATCAGATTCAACTACGCAGATTACTTAAAGTCGCACATGACCTGCGTATGCATTGCCTGGTCGAGGCGCATACTTCCGAAGAGGTAAAGCGAGCAATCGCAGCAGGAGCAATCGTAATCGGCATTAACAGTCGTGATCTCAGAACCTTTAAACTGAATCCTCGTCTTATTCGAGAATTACGCCCACTGATCCCTGAAGATCGTATCGTTGTAGCCGAAAGCGGCATACATACCAGTAGCGATTCACGCCGCCTTGCCCGCTACGATGTACAGGCCATGCTGGTAGGTGAATCGCTTGTCACATCTCCTGATATACCTGCCCAGATTCGTTCCCTTCTCAAGGGAGCGAATGCAAGCGTACAGGTGAAAATCTGCGGCTTGCGTACCAAAGATCAATTTCTTACTGCTAGAGATGCCGGGGCTGATTTGCTTGGCTTCATGTTTTACGAACCGAGTCCGCGCTACATTCAGCCAGGAGAAGCTAGAGAGTTGCTAAACAATGTCGAGGAAGATCAGATTGCCCCCGATATCGTTGGAATTTTCGTGAACGAAGAAGCCGGGTTTATTAACGACGTCGTTGAACAAGTTGGCCTGCACTTTGTGCAACTACATGGAGATGAGTCGCCTGAGTTCTGCAAACGCATTAAATGCCCAGTCATCAAAGGGCTACGTTTGAACGGTGAAACTGATCTGAAAAAAATAGCAGCATACGCTGAAACTGCCTGGCGGATCTTACTTGATACGCCAACAGTTAAATGGGGTGGTAGTGGCGAGACACATGATTGGAACATAGCCCGATTAGTAGCACAACAAACGCCAATATTTCTGGCCGGTGGCCTAACTCCTGCAAACGTCGCTGACGCTATTCACCACGTTCATCCCTGGGGAGTCGATGTAAGTAGTGGTGTTGAAATCAACGGCCACAAGGACCCTACTAAGATAAGGGCATTCATCCAAAATACACGTATATTCTTTTCAGACTTCTGAGACGAAGTCTAGTTGCGATTGAAGAGAACGGGGATAAACTAAATGCAAACACATAAACCGGCACAAGCATACCGGCACAATCTCTATCCTGACGAACGCGGACGCTATGGTGGCTTTGGCGGAAAATTTGTTCCTGAAAGCTTGATGGTAGCCCTCGCCGGATTAGAGACGGCCTATGAAGAGGCGCGTAAAGATTACGAGTTTCAACTTGAATTACGAGAGCAGCTATCAAGTTTCGTAGGACGACCAACAACACTTCACTACATTCCACGCTTCTCACAAATGATAACTCCCGGCGTTAAAGTCTACCTGAAGCGTGAAGACCTTGCACATACTGGTGCACATAAGATCAATAACGCTCTAGGTCAGGGTCTACTGGCAAAGCGCATGGGGAAGCAGCGCATCATTGCCGAAACAGGCGCAGGTCAGCATGGTGTCGCAACCGCGACTGTCTGTGCCATGCTCGGCCTCGAATGCATCGTTTATATGGGCGAAGAAGATATTCAACGCCAGTCACTCAACGTTTTTCGCATGAAACTGTTGGGCACCGAGGTACGTCCCGTAGTCAATGGGAGCCGTACCCTTAAAGATGCTATCAACGAAGCAATAAGGGACTGGGTGACGAACATTGAAACAACTTTTTACCTGATCGGTTCAGCAGTTGGACCACATCCATATCCGCGTATTGTGCGTGATTTTCAATCAATCATCGGCGAAGAGGCTCGCGAACAAATAATTGCGCAGGAAGGGCGTTTGCCAGATATGATTGTTGCCTGTGTCGGAGGAGGAAGCAATGCCATAGGCATCTTCCATCCCTTCGCAGACGCTCCAGATGTACAGCTCATCGGTATCGAAGCCGGCGGGTCTGGTCTTGAGCCAGGACATCATGCTGCAACTCTTGTTGCTGGCCGACCCGGTGTATTGCATGGCTCATACAGTTATCTTCTTCAGGATGATGATGGGCAAGTAGTGAGTACCCATAGCATCTCGGCTGGCCTTGACTACCCCGGAGTAGGTCCAGAACACAGCTACCTGAAAGAGACTGGACGCGCTACGTACTTTTCAGTCGATGACACCACAGCATTGCGAGGATTGCAGGCATTGAGTCTGAGTGAGGGTATAATCCCTGCTTTAGAGCCAGCGCATGCATTGGGCTATTTGCTAGAGCAAGGTAAACAGGGTAACATTCCGCCAGGTTCGTTGATTGTCTTGAACCTGTCAGGGCGCGGAGATAAAGATATGCTTACCGTAGCAAAGGCGTTGAACGTCACGTTGTAGGAGCAAAAATGACAGCTTTCCAGTATGATGCCGAAATTTTGACTCGCTACCCTACTATCACTGGTGGTGTAATCCTGGCGAGACGTATGACTAATGGTCCGGCTCCAAAAGAGCTACAAGCAGCTTTTATAGCTGAACAACAGACTATCTTGCAACGTGTCGGGGACACTCCTCTGAGTCAGATCACATCACTGGCTGCCTGGCGTGCGGTTTTCCGCAGTTTTGGCGTGGAGCCAACTCAGTATCGCAGCTCTGCTGAAGCCCTGCTGCGCCGTTTGACCAAAAAAGGAGATATCCCGAGCATTAACTTGCTGGTCGACCTCGGCAACCTGGTGAGTATCCGCTATGCGTTGCCTGTTGCGGTCTTCGATACACGTACCTTACAGGGAGCAGTCACAGTACATTTCGCCGATGGATCAGAACGGTATACCACGCTGGGTCAGGACGAGGTGGAGCACCCCGAACCTGGCGAAGTAGTTTTTTCTGACGAAACAAAACTGGTAATTGCGCGGCGCTGGTGTTGGCGTCAAAGTGAGCAGAGCGCAGCGCAACAAGAGACCACACAGGCAATAATAACCGTCGAAGCTCATCATGCTGAAGGCAAAGAAGCCATTGACGCCGCTCTTAATGACTTACTTACATTACTACGTACATATGCTGGTGGACACTATATTTCTGGAAGACTTGATGCTTCTAATCCGGCAATCTCAGACTGAAAAGAATATATTTTGGGAGATACCATGCAACTTACATCAACAACTCCAACGCCCGCTGCAAAGATTACTAAGGTCTTTGAACAAGCACGACAAGAGAACAGAGGAGTACTCATCCCTTACTTCATGTGTGGCTACCCCTCGGCACTTCGAAGCATTAAGCTTGCACTAGCAGCGGCACAAATGGGGGCGGATATAATCGAACTCGGCATGCCTTTTAGCGATCCACTTGCAGACGGAGCTACGATACAACATGCAGGACAGATTGCACTCGAACGCGGCATGACCATCAATGGCTGTTTAGAGATTGCCCATCAGATCTCAGCCAGCACCGACGTTCCTCTCATCCTGATGGGCTACTATAATCCTCTACTGGTTTATGATATCGACCGCTTTTGCCAGAAGGCGGTTGCTAACGGCGTTTGTGGCTTGATAATCCCCGACCTGCCGCTAGAAGAGGCTGAGCCATTGCAACAGGCTGCGCAACAACATGGACTATCGCTCATCTTTCTCATACCACCCACAACACCTGACGAGCGTATTACTCAAATTGCTAAAATGGCAAGCAGTGGATATAGCAGTTTCCTCTATTGCGTTGCACTGAACGGTGTTACCGGAGCACGCACTACACTTCCTACACATTTACGCGATTTTATCCAGCGAGTCTATGACTATACGAAAGACTTTGGTCTGCCTCTCGCAGTCGGCTTTGGTATCTCAACACCTGAACACGTTGCTGAGTTGACCAATTATGTTGATGGTGTTGTAGTAGGCAGCGCACTGCTGAAGCTTATTGACCAGCATATAGAGCTGGAGCAGATTAATGCTGTGCAACGCTACATCTCGAGCTTACACCATGCTTGTTTACGCAAAAAGATACACGAAACGGGCTAACAGCAAACCTGCTAACATTGTCCTTAATGGCTGAGGAGTTTCATAATATCGCGACGCATGTTGGAAACTTCTTGCACATCATTAAAATCCTGCGGGCAACTACGAACAATTTCCACGGGTCTGAGAGCACAGTGAAAAAGCAAGAAAGCCAGACGGCGTTCGCGTGCGTCAGAGAGCTTTGCTTCTATGATCCTCCATACATCGGGACTACAGTCATCGTCATTCGAGAAAGACTCTTTTACCCCAAGAGATTTCCGTAACGGCTCCTTACCTTGTCGTGAGTAGTTACGCAATGCATCTAGCATAGCGGCATTGAGATTCGCTCTCAGGTAAGACAAGACGTCAAGCATATTTTTGAATTCGAATTCATGGTGTTGAAGTGATATCTGCCAGCTACGTTTAAATGCCTGATTTACAAAGTATTCTGCAGGATGCAGACGACAAGCCAGATCTCTACTGGGATGAGCTTGTATCCAATCGATCAGCATTGCACTGAAGTGATGCTCTAACCATCTCTGCGCACCCTGATTACGCTGCTTTAGAGCGCGACGAAACATCTCTAAGTAATGCTGATCGTGATCAACGTCACCATAATCACACTCACCGACCTCATTTATATCGCATCTCCCAAAATCTGAGAAGTCGCCTTCACTAGATGCTCGCTCAGATGGTAAAGGACCGGTACTTGAATTATTCATCATATCAATGCTCCTTTGAGCATAGTCTGTCATATTGTTTGAATGCTATTTACACTCTCACTATTATGACGTAACCCATAGGCCAAAACCCTACAACTCTATCGTCCATCTAGTGTAATCATGATCTGGTGGAGCTTAGGGGATTTTCTTCACCTTTTCCTCCTCTTCATCACTCGATTACAACGAGAAGCTCTCAGAGTTGTAGGGTTTGGTCTTAGTTTTGCGTCATTGAGGATAGAGAGTTCACAGCGTGTAATGAAATTGGAGCCAATTTGATGTTACCAACAGCGCGTGATCCCACTACTTCCAGGCTATCTGAAGAGAGCAACTGGTATATTGAGGTAGTAGCACAAGCACGGGCAGGTGATAAACCTGCCTTTGATACCTTGTTTGAATACTATTACGCTCGTATATGTACATACCTGGCACACATTGTGGGAGATAATGAAGAGGGACGTGATCTCGCCCAGGAAACGTTTCTCAAAGTCTGGCAAGGTATAGGAAGTATACATAATGAGGCTCGCTTCGATACCTGGCTCTACCGCATCGCTACACATACAGCCATCGACCACCTGCGTCGTCGCAAGTTCCGCTGGTCACACTGGGAAACTAAAGAAATTGATAACACATTAGCATCCATGAGCATATCAGGCCCTGAAGTACAAGTAGCAGAACAAGAACTCATTCGACAGGCTTTAGCAAAAGTGTCACTGAAATATCGAACCTGCTTACTCTTACAACTCGTAGCCGACTTCTCACAACGTCAGATCGCCGCTTCACTTAACATCAGCGAAAAAAGCGTCAGCGTATATGTTAGTCGGGGAAGTGAACAATTTCGCCTGGCATATCAGCAGCTTTCACAAACGAACGAACAAATAGTAAAAAAAGGAGGCAAGACTAGTGACAATATTGAACCCTACACCATGTTCAGATTGGGTACAGAAACTTTCGGCTAGACATCCAGATGATCTCTCGCCCTCTGACCGCATTGCGCTTACAGAACATCTGGCATTGTGCCAGGCATGTTCTAAGGTTCATACTGCCTACCAAACGATGGAAGCTGGCATACGCAGTCTGCTTATGAGCAAGCCAGAACCTATGCTTTCTTATCAGCATTCGCAACTTGAGAGAATGCCAGCGCTTGAATCAGGACTCACTTTGCCAGGACTAATCACACTACTATTATCGGTGTTTTCCTCATTATTCATTACAATTAGTTGGTCGAGTTTCTGCCAGAAACTACATACCTGGGTGCTTATAGTTATCGCTCATTATCCTCGAAAGGTCACTTATGTTAATTCAAACAACTATCATACATTCGCCATACGATCCGATAGCGGTTTTTTTCTCTGGCAGCAAGAGAGATATCAAAATCATAACATAATATCCACTTTGCCAACACGCTGGAGCGGAATGTATAATGTCGTGCGGGTATTACCTTTGTCAGCGCTCTAAATATATTTGCATACAATGCACAACCATGATAGACCTCAAATGATGTGATATACTGTTGCAGTGACAGCAGGGGCCTTTCCTGCACCTTTTAAGAGGAGATGAAAATGACAACAGTTGCAGAAACCTTCGAAGCGATGTCCACTATTTTTAATCCTGCAGCAGCAGCAGGTATGACCAAATCGCTCCAGTGGAATATTACAGGAGAACAGGCAGGGGTATGGGCTTTTAGAATTGTCAATGGAGCTTGCGAACTTGTTCCAGGTGGTGTAGAGAAGCCCGATGTGACCTTTACTATTAGTGATAAAGATTGGCTTTCATTGGCCGAAGGAAAACTTGATGCGCAGAGCGCCTTTTTCAGTGGTCAGCTCAAAATTGTCGGCGATATGGGTCTTGCGCTCAGAGTCCCTCAACTCTTCCCTACATCAAGAAGCTAACTGAATGATAGCCTGGCACTCTTTGCCCGGTGCCAGGCCCCTCCATGCAAGAGTCGAGAAACCCAAGTGCTCAGCTTTTCAAATCTTGCCATTCCTGACCTTCTGTGGTATACTCATCATGGCAAAGTGTGTCTTTTCCTGGTACTTTTGAAGTACGGCAACCCGTAGAAAGGTGTCCGATATGGCCCTCAGGAGCGACGAACTGCATTATAATCTACAACACCTCAATGGTATGCTCACTACTCACGAAGCAGCAAAACACCTCGACCTGAGCTACTGGCATTTCATGCACCTTGTGGAAAAAGGACTGATACCAGGTGTGCGGGTTGTCGATCGCTGGCTCTTCTCTCCAAACGATTTGAATGAGTATCGCCGTAAAAAGTATGGCCAACTAGAAGATATGGCAAAGATAGCTCTGGAGCATCCGGCAGTTGAACTGACAGAAAAACAAGCGACTATTTGCCAATACCTGGCAAACAGCGAACGACCATCAGAAATTGCCCGGATACTCAATCATTCCCGCCAGGCAGTTCACTCCCAAATCACACTTATCAGAGAAAAGGTCTCCCGCGTCCAGCCACAAAAAGTAACTACGCGTTCTACAGCAGAAACGCCTCAAAACGTATCGACCCACAGCACCAGCACAAGAAAAAGCCCCATACCACTACGACCGCCAAAAAATAAGCTCTAATTCCTTTCTCAACCGCGCAATAACGATGGTTCAATCAATAATGCCATAGATGGCTCATGATCAACAAGCGCACGCAACAAGCCAAAGCAACCCGCTAACATCATGTCGCCATGTGGAGTAGCCTCGTAAGGGTGCAGCAATGAGCCTCGTAGCATCTCGCGCCGTGGGCCGGTCACAGCCAGGAATGGAAAGGCCTTGTCACTACCACCACTATCATCATCATTGAGAATCAACGCTCCATGACCGCTTGTGTTAAATACCTCTTCGTTCGTCAACGTTCCATCTGCCAGTTTCACCAGCATTTGCTCGAGTTGAGAGCAGTTGATTTCTCCGGTATGGTGCTCAAAAATACCCACAATACGTCTCTGCACAAGATGAAAAGCCAATGTATGGAAATTTCCAATGTTGCAGAGCAGACTTTCGCTTTGGCCTCTGACAAGTGGATCTTCCAACGCGCCTAAGACTGCTGCCGATCCAGTATCCATCAACAAGAGTGGAGCTTGCAGATTTGAGCGGCTTAATTCAAGGTATCTCTTCGCGCTACTAACTATAGAGCGTAACCGCGTTAAATCAGCAGGAGTATCCTGTGCAGGGTAAGCAAAAGCGCTAGGTGTCGGATTTCTATGTACTGTCTGTGCAATGAAATCAAAGCGAAAACGACGATCACTCACCCCCGGAGGAGCTGCTCCGTGATCAAAAGCTGCGATAGCTAATGCGTCAACAGAAGGATCAACGTCAAAAGCCTGCAATGCACCGAGAATAGCTTGAGCATCGAAATCCTGCAATTCGATATGTACTATACTAGAAAGCTCTTTTCGTCGTTCTGCATCAGCCTCGTTTATGATCTCAAAACCCATCTGTTCCACCATTGTGAGATCATCATCAAAAGTCCGTCCTGCTCCAGGTGTAACAGCTACAGCAAAACCAGCCAGCGCATGGTCACGTGCCGCCCAATGACAAGGCCCGCCACCCATCGTCACACCTGTCAAGAGGATGGGTTGACCACGTTCAGTCGCTCGCTTGATGCGATCAGCGACAATAACCGTGGGAGAAGGCACAACCATCTTGAAGCAGTTCTCTATCGTTTTCCCGCTCTCAAAAAGCAAGATATCCTGTGTGCCTGTACCGACATCAATAGCAAGAATACGGATTGATTTGGGCATCAATGTTCTCCCGGTTGATCAGAGGTATTTTTATATGAGTATATCACCTATCGAGATGCTACAGGCAAAGCTCTGGGAAGCTACCCACAGGCATTTACCATCTCCCTTTAATTACTGCCTGTACGAATTTAGACAAGGCATTGAATACGTATCAGCCCCCCTATGGCTAAGCAAACAAACCTCTTCAATAAACTATCGCTCAAAATGAGCGATAATTGAGCGGTAAATTATTATGTCAAGTCAATTTGCGAACTTGACGTTCTCACTTAGAAGGGATACAATATAAGCAGAAGTTATCGGTAAAAAGTCAACATATTCGCCGGGCGACTCTAGACGTCCGGTTTTCTTATGCCTTCGGGGAGTTATATACCAAAAATTATGCAGGTTCTAAATGCTATGACCCAGACAAAAAACTTAGTTAAACGAGACGATATTCGCAACGTTGCCATTATTGCTCACGTCGATCACGGCAAAACCACGCTTGTGGACGGTTTGCTCAAGCAAAGCCATATCTTCCGCGAGAACCAGCAAGTGGGCAAGCTTATTATGGATACTAACGACCAGGAGCGCGAGCGCGGCATCACCATCCTGGCAAAAAACACTGCTATCACCTATCGCGGCATTAAAATCAACATCATTGATACTCCAGGACATGCTGACTTCGGTGGCGAGGTTGAGCGCGTATTAAACATGGCCGATGGCTGTATTCTACTCATCGATGCTGTGGAAGGGCCGATGCCGCAGACACGCTTCGTTCTACAAAAGGCCTTGGAACTGAACCTTCAACCCATCGTCGTAATTAATAAAATCGACCGTCGTGATGCGCGTATCGACCAGGTATTCGAATGGACACAGGACTTGTTTCTCGAGCTGGCAACAGCCGATGCGCACCTTGATTTCCCCGTCCTGTATGCTATCGGGCGTGACGGTGTGGCGATGTATCATCCTGATGACGAGCGTCGTGATCTTGAGCCATTGTTTGAAACCATTATCAATACCGTTCCTGCACCTGTCGTGGATCCTGAAGCGCCCCTGCAAATACTGGTCGCCGCCCTCGACTACGACGATTACAAGGGCAAATACGCCATAGGCCGCATTGTGCGCGGGCGCATCTTCCCCAATACCTTTGTAGCGCATATAGACCGTGAAGGTGTTGTATCCCGTCAGAAAATCAATCTCGTACTGGCGTATAAGGGACTGCAACGAGTAGAAGTTGCCGAAGCAGTTGCCGGTGATATAGTTGCCTTGACGGGCATTGCAGGCGCAAATATTGGTGACACCATCGCCGATGTGGATACTCCCCAAGCATTACCCACTATCGCCATCACAGAACCTACGTTAAAGATGACCTTCAGCGTCAATACCAGCCCTTTTGCTGGACGCGAGGGCAAATATCCAACTTCACGACAACTGCGAGCGCGCCTCTATCGTGAACTTGAAACAAACGTAAGCCTACGGGTAGAAGAAGGTAATTCACCCGACGAGTTTATCGTTTCGGGACGCGGCGAATTGCACCTCTCGGTTTTGATCGAGACTATGCGCCGCGAAGGATACGAGTTCCAGGTATCGCGCCCAGAGGTTATCACTCGCGAGGGAGAGAACGGAAAAATCGTCGAGCCGATTGAACACCTTGTTATCGACACGAAGGACACATACATCGGCGTATTAACCGAAACGCTGGCAGCACGCAAAGCACAGCTGGTCAATATGACCAATGATGGCTCTGGCAATGTCCGCCTTGAGTATCACATTCCGACACGCGGCTTGATCGGCTTCCGTAATGCATTCCTGACCTTAACACAGGGTAATGGAGCAATAAGCAGCATGTTGATTAGCTATGAACCCTGGTTAGGCAAAATCGGTATAACTCGCATGGGCGCATTGATTGCCTCTGAGACCGGTATAGCAATGACCTATGGGTTAAATAACGCTCAGCAGCGTGGAGACACCTTCATCGAGCCTGGTACTCCCGTCTATGAAGGTATGATTGTTGGTTTGAATGTCCGGCCTATGGATATGGTCGTTAACGTGTGTAAAGAGAAGCAGAAGACCAACATTCGTTCTTCTACCGCCGATATTGCTGTTCGCCTGACACCACCGATTATCATGAGCCTTGAACAATCACTTGACTTCATAAATAACGATGAACTCGTTGAGGTGACGCCACAAAACATCAGGCTGCGCAAACGCTACCTGACTCAACATGAGCGAGCACGAGCCAGGGAATAAATTGCCGTTCCTGCTCACTCATATATCCACCATCTCATCACGTTCTTCTATCTCAGAAAGCAGTACCAACAGTTCGTATTGCTCTTTACAGGAAGCGCAATGTCCCAGGTGCAGAGCCACTTCAGCCAGCTCAATATTGGACATTTCGACCAGCGGATAATCGGGGCGCGTTGCCTCGTAGTAGGCTGGGAACCTTGCACGACACTCTTCGCAGGTGAGTTCTTTGTTGGAGATGAGTACTTTCGAGAGAAGTTCAATACCATGATTACAGGTTTGGCAGGAGCGGATATGAACAGCAATAAAATCACTGATAATATCGTCTTCTCCAGCATAAATTTTGAGTAAGTGACGCAGTTCGTCACAACGCATGGCGGTTCTTCCTCTCGTAGTTGAGTCAGCGCAGCCATGGCCGCAGAGCCTGCATCACCTCCGGTCTGCTGCGAAGAGCCTTTATCGCTCGATGCCGCCACAGATACACATCCTGTACCTGTACCTGCAAGTGGCACGCCAATTCACTTTCATCCATACCTGCAAGGTAGGTGCAGATGAGTACTTGCTGGTAACGCGGATTCTTTAACGATAGAATAGCATTTTTAAGTGTATCTTGCAATTCTCTCTGCAACACCTGCTCCTGGGGATCCACATTGCACTTATCGACGAGTTGTTCAACAAAGGTTTCTGGTTGAGCATCAAGCGATAGACGAGGCTCACTCCGGGCTTTCTGAAAATATGCGTAGGCATTGCGGATTAAGATAGTCTGCGTCCATTTAAGAAATGCGGCAGGATCATTTAGTCGGGCAGCAGCATTGCGATTGAGAATAAGGAAGAGATTTGACAACGTTTGCTGCAATATCTCTTCCATTTCATTGTGATGTAGCTCTAACCCTTTTGCAAGAGACATTTGACGTAATGAATTTTCAAGGTAACGTTTGAGGTTTTCGAACGCACAATCACGACGTTCTTGTTCTGACGAACACCATGCTGCATACAGTTCACGACTACAAATACGCTGCGCCATTCGTACCAGCAACCCCTGCGAGGGCTTATCATCCCCAGTATGCAGTGCCTCCCACTCCTGTACCAACCTCTCAGCCAATACTTCACTACTGAGTATTCCCTGCGCATAACACTGAACCGCACGAGTTGCTGCATGGCATATACCAGGCTCCAGGTCATCCCCCTGCTCAATCATACACGCCATCTACACCTTTCTGTTACACACATTCCATGAACTGATTTGAATTGAATAGCAGCTTTCACTTTTATTTGACGGATTAACGATGAACTTTACAAATTTTGCAAGTTTTTAACACTCCTTCCACACCTGATCCTATGGAAGGTCAATTGGGGCCCCCAACAGTAGAGACACTCATCGAAATGCGGGAGAAGGAAAGAAGGAGAACTTTATGTTGCTGTCATTGCGGAAGACATTGTTAGTTGTCATCATGGCATTAGCCTTGCTGGCGGGATTAATTGGATGGTCTGTGAGGATGACCTCCATACCAAGCATGTATCATCACTCGAATATATCGAGTACACATGCGCTGGCAGATGGTCCAGATTTTTACTGCCTACCGCCACCAAAGGGTTGCTAATGCACTGAACGCAGAGCGCGATCGAGTAGTATTCCATGCATTCTTGCAAAATACCACTCGATCGCGCCCTGATCATTTAAAGCTATTTACGACGGCAATTAGAGCCTTCAAAGGCAACCTTGACCTCTCATCAATAGGATCGATGCGAAATGAGATCACGAGATAGTGAACAAGAGTAATACAGCGATAGCCAGGTAGACAATTGGGATACCAAAGGCGATAGTATATCTGGTACTACGTGGAATTGCCGATCTCCCAAAGAGATAGTACGCCAGTGGACCCAGAATTGGAATCAGGTAGACTATTGCCATCCAGCCAATACGAGAGCCACTTTTCATGTCGCTACGGCGCACAAGATCCCAGGTAGCGATACTGAGCCACACTGCATAGAGAGCCAAAGGCAACAAGTACATGTAGAACCCAAGAATCGCTTCGAAAAATGGATTTGCGAGGCCAAGACCACCCAGAGTGAGACTGGGAGTGATGGTTGCGGGGTCGGGTATCATATTTATTGGTGTCCCTTCTGTAAAAGTACGAATTCCCTGTGGGTCAGAGGTTGGGTCAGGCATCCCTGGTTGCATAACATCAGCAGGAGCAGCGACCATCTTCCAATCATGAGCCTGAAAACGTCCTGTATTTGCCTGCGTGAAATGATCAATCAGAATCACTACTGAGCTGAGGTCACCTGCGCCTGCTCTGGCAAAAATAGAGCCACAGGCATGGGTGAATTGCAGGAAAGGTGGCACAGTGCGCGCGACTTTATTATCTGAGAAGCAGTTGTTTCCAGCCGAGAGAGATGCAAGAGCAAGATCAGCCACTCCAGAGTTACTGATCACATTACTCTTGACAGTATTGCCACTCGGTTGCCACAAATTCTTGTCAATGTTTGATATCACGAGGATACCATAGTACTTGTGCCCACTAACTCTATTACCCTCGACAATATTATTATTTCCCCCTCCAAGTAAAATGCCATTGCCAATCGATGGATACTCGAGTACCTTTGCAGGGGCATCAAAGTTGTTATTGTTCTCCACCAGGTTGTTAATGATCGTATCACCATCCTGCGGTGGATTAGGCTCAGAGTCGAGAGTATTAGGATCTATTCCAGACATGTTATTTCGCCAGATCGAATTGCTAATGACCAGGTTTCCACCTGCATTCGTACCTGAAAAACCTAGCGCATTATCCTCGGAAATCACATTGGTAATGAGGGCATTACACGGGTGGCAGGCGCCAATATAGAAACCTGAGTCAGGGTGCCCCGCTGCCAGGGAGTGATCAAACTGCCCATTGGTTGAACTGTAAGCATAGATGCCATAATCTCCATTGGCATAAGCCGTTAAATAACTCCCACGGTAACCTGTGACACCTGTCCAATAAAAGCCATTGCCGACAAAGTGGCGGGCTGTCATATTTTCGATGACAACATTATCAGCCAGTACTTCAAACCCATCGTCGAGCTTGTATTGACCATCTAGTATCACTGTATTACGATCTCGGCCACGGATAGTAATATTAGGGGGTTTTACTCTAACAGATTCATGGTATGCGCCGTCAGGATTCGTACTTGGGCCTATTGATATCAAATCTCCAGGGGTAGCAGCATTCACTGCCGCCTGTATCGTGGAATACTCTTCTGGTACTCGTAAAATCCCATGCGAAGCTGTTGCGGGCCGCATTATAGTATCAGCCGGAGCAGCATTGGAAGAAGAGGGATCAACAATGATTACTCCAGCCATACCAGAACCACCGGGACCACCATGTAATGTGCAATAGTAAGGATATCGTCCAGGCTTCGTAAATTTATGAGCATATTGTGCACCAGAACCAAAAAGGCCAGAGTCGAAGCTGCTATCGTCAGCCGTTACGGTATGTGAAGCCTGACCATTATTTATCCACATGACCGTCTCACCTGCTTTGATGTGTAGTTCCTTAGGACTATAAGCATTATCTATGGCCGAAACACTTGGTCCCGACGCAGTAGAACTTGAGCCGCCACAGGCTGTAAACATCAGGAGTACCAGAAAAATAAGGGGTATCATACCGAAACACAAGAGCAGCGTTCTGTTTATTCCCTGGGAACGCTGAACCATCCCCATACTTCGGGAGTATCCATGTGGTCGCCATGCGAGCATAAGTAGTAACTCCTTTGACGCAAGGTGAGCGGAATGTTACTCTTAAGTATAATTGGCAAGCCCAGTGAGTGCAAGAGTTTTAAATCACAGTTTTCCTGTGAAACTATACTGTTAAGCATATACCTGTATCTTGTCACCATCATGTATGGTATCATGGTAACAGCAAATGCAACTCGTGGAGTATTATACGTGACGAAGGCAAAAGAACCTGTACCGATTCAGGTGACATTCTATACAAAGGCGGGATGTCATTTATGCGAAGAGGCACGGGACATGCTCGAAGACATCGCAGCTCTTACTCCATACGAACTAACGGAGATCGATATTCGTGGGAATCTTGCCATATTTGAGAAATATCGCTATCGCATTCCCGTAATTAACATTAATGATGAAACCCTTATAGAAGGACGTATCGAATTTCGAGAGCTGGCTAAGGCGTTCCATCTACGCTAAAGCGCGCAATCAGGGAAGGTTATGGCTCTACATCAGGCAAAAGATATTGCTACTAATCACGCTTACTCGTCGGGCAGACAAACCCTCAATCACTATATGAATAGTAGTGGTCGATTTGTGAGTAATTTCCTGCTTGATTACTGGGCAACTATAATCACTCTGGTGCTGGGCATACTTGTATTCGCAGCACTAAGCGTCCCTTTCCTCTCCTATTTTGGGCTTGATGGAATTTCCAAACAAATATTCTTTGCACTACACCTGGTCTGTGCGCAAATACCATCGCATTCGTTCTACATCTTCGGACACCAACTTGGCATGTGTGCCCGCAACTTCTCCATTTACGCTTCGATGTTCATTGGTAGCCTGATCTTCATCTTAAGCAAAAAGCGCATTCCAGGTATTCCCTGGTGGGTATGGGTGCTGATGATCCTGCCGTTGGCTTTAGATGGTACAACACAGATGTTCGGTTGGCGTGAAAGCACCTGGGAGTTGCGTGTACTCACCGGTACCCTGTTTGGACTTGGCAACGTCTGGTTTGCGCTTCCCCTTATCCAGAAGACGATTCTCGAATCACTTCCAGTACAATCATCAAACGGAAATGCATCCAGTTGAATGTAGTACATTATGGAGGCGAATATACCCCAAAGTTTGAGTTAGATTCGCTATCGCCAAGAAGCCCTTAATGCGCTATAATCTAGCCTGTATGAACGATAAGGAATACAATAACTGCTAGACGAGAGAAACCATAATACCAGGCAGATTGTAGAAAATACATGACCGACCAATATACCCCAGAAACAACATACGCCGTCGCCACGCTTGGCTGCAAGGTGAATCAAGCCGATAGCGAAGCTATTAGCGAGCAAATGAGCGCGGCAGGTTTCGTGCAACGCGACTTCAACGAAATAGCAGATGTCTACATCGTCAACACCTGCACTGTTACACACTTGGGGGACCGCAGTTCGAGACAAATGATCAGCCAGGCACGCCGCCGCCATCCTGATGCACTGCTCGTCGTCACCGGTTGCTATGCAGAAATGAACCCGCAGGCCGTCTCTGCGCTTCCAGGCGTAAACCTTGTGATTGGCAATAGCGGTAAAGAATCACTGGTAGATGCCATCAAAGAACAATGGAAGACCGCAGCAATCACCACAGCACACCCTTTAAAGACAATCACTCGTACCAATAAACATGAGCCGAAACGTATCTTACCAATGCTACAAACAGATACCCAGCATATTGGTAGCGACAGCCCACTTCCTTTATTTGGAGCAGATGAAGAACCCCAGCCCGATAATCCTTCGCCTATCTCACCGGTTACCAGCGGAACTGCACAACCCGCAGCAGCCAACACCAGACTGCTCTCGCGCACTCGCGTTCAGATGAAAGTGCAGGATGGCTGCAATAACCGCTGCACTTACTGCATCGTTCCCTATGTACGTGGAGGCTCGCGCAGCCGCAGCATAGAGTCAGTAGTGGAGCATGTGCAACGTAAAGTACGTGCAGGCTTTCAAGAGATTGTGCTGACCGGCATTCACCTGGGAGACTATCATCCCGATGGGGACGAAAAGCGTGACCTCAGCGATCTGATTGCTGCACTTTTACGTGAAACCGATATACGTCGCATACGCGTTTCCTCGCTCGAGCCTGAGGATTTTCGCCTTGAATGGTTGGAACTGTGGGAGAATCCACGCATGTGTCGTCATCTTCACTTGCCTATGCAAAGCGGTTCGGATTACATACTACGACGCATGGCACGTCGCTACAATAGCGAACGCTATCGCAGCATCGTCACAACAGCCAAACGTCTCGTTCCTGGCATCGCTATCAGCACTGACATCATTACAGGCTTCCCTGGCGAGAGCGACAGTGATTTTGAACAATCTTACCAGCTAGTAGTAGAGTTGCAATTTGCCAAAGCGCATATCTTCCGCTTCTCGCCAAGACAGGGTACCGCGGCGGCGCGAATGCAAGGACAAGTGAAAGATGAGATCAAAAAAGCCCGCAGCGAACGGTTACTCGCATTAAATGACCAGCAGGCACGACATTTCCGCCAGCATTTCCTCGGTGAAACCGTTCAAGTACTTATCGAAAGCTACAAGCATGGCCGCTGGGAGGGCCTGACAGATAATTACCTGCGAGTCGAAATAAATGGTTTGACCGGCGACGCAAACCGTGATTGGCACAATACGTTAGTCAAAGTACGCCTGTCGCAACTAGTTGCTGATGGAGTGCTAGGAGTCGTGGTGGAGTAGTGAAACTTCGGAACGTATTATTAGAGAGGAAGCGATTACAGGACTGATTTCCATGATACATTCAAGGTTAGTCAGACCTTCCGAGGTCAACAAATACAGTACCACCACAAAGGTCGTATATAGTAGGGGCGCACCCTTGCGGTCGCCCTCGGGGGTGGGGATGGGCTTTCCTCTGCGAGTGATGGTGGCCTTTCCTCTGCGAGTGGGGATGGGCTTTCCTCTGCGAGTGATGGTGGGCTTTTCCTCACGAGCGCCTTGGGGAGTAAGCTTTCCTTTCCTCTTACTATTAATACTTTTACTGGCCGCCTGTGGCGACTCATATACGCCCACTTCAACCATTGGCCCAATCGACTCTCCCACCTCGCATTCCCAGTCAAACACGACACCAACAATTATGGCCGTTGGCAATTTCCATGAGTATGCATTGCCGGATTCTAATAGCGGGCTGATGCGACCAGCTATTGACCATGAAGGACGCATCTGGTTTGGCGAGATGGGTCATAATTTACTCACCGTATTTGATCCCCACACACAGAAATTTCAACAGATTACGCCGCCACGCGGACGCTCAGGAATCATGGGAGTAGTGGTCGCATCCGATGATACAATCTGGTTTGCAGAGCAGTACGCGAATTATATCGGTCATTATTATCCTACAACCGGGCAATTTCAGACGTATTCATTACCTACGTTAACAGTCCCCGATCCGGGGGATTCTGGAAAAACCCTTACACTCCCAAGCGCACCAAATGACCTGGCCCTCGATAAACATGGTCATGTCTGGTTCACCGAATTAAACGCTGATGCCCTGGGGCGGCTCGATATACTCAATGGCCTGATCCAGCAATACCCACTTTCAGTAAAAAAGAGCGCCCAGACGCTCAATCCATACGGCATAGCAATCGACCCACAGGGTTATGTCTGGTTCACCGAGGCCAGCGCGAACCACCTTGGTCGCCTCAATCCAACTACTGGCCTGGTCAACTATTATACACTGCAAGGATCATCAACACCGCTCATGGAGATTGCTGCCGATACGCATGGCATTATCTGGGCTACTTCGTTCTCCTCCGGTCTCTTGCTCAGCCTCAATTCAAACACTGGTACATTCACTTTTTACTACGCACCTTCAACTGGTGGGATTTATGGAATCGTCATTACTCCGACGAATCAGGTATGGGTGACGATTACTGCGGGAAATGTAATTGCGCATCTTGATGTTGCGACTAACCGTTTCATAGAGTATGCCATCCCGAGCAGCAGCAGTCTACCCCTTGGCGTAGTGGCGGGAGCCAATAATACACTGTGGTTCACAGAAGCAGGTGTTAATAAGATTGGAATGTTGAGGCCATAATAGCTGCACAAACTATTATTCAAAGTGTTGTAAGTAGAGGCACTGGGCCTCCCACATCTCATCAAACATCGTACTTATCTCAACTGGGGAACAGACGGCAGCAGTGAGGGGATCGAGCATCAGCGCGTAGCGTGCAGCCTCTTTCTCGCGATTGAGCAGCGCATCACGCATCAAGTTATGCACAGTCATATGCGCGCGATTCAACCCGGCCAGGTGTTCCGGTAGGGACCCAAAGTGGCATGGCTGCACGCCGTTATGATCGACCAGGCAGGCCACCTCCACACATCCATCGGGCAGGTTGTCGATCAGGCCGGTGTTCTGCACATTGCCGTAGATCACCGTTGGACGGTGCATCGTCACCGCCTCGATGATGTTGGAGCCGTATTCGTGGCTCCTGGCGAATGGGAGAGCTCGCGTGCCAGCCAGCATTTCTCGGATGGATGTTTCATTCTGTTCACGCCAGGTAGGCCAGTTATTCGCGTAAAATCCGGTTTCGCCCAGGTAGCTTGACCGGCAGTAACGCTCAATCAAGTCAGGTCGTTTACGGAAATAGGGAACGTACTCAGAAAAGTGACCGCTGCTCTCAGTGACAAACGCACCGAAGTAGCGCATGATTTCGAATCGGATGGGATCACGCTCATAGATTTCGGGAATCTGCGCCAATTCACGCAGACGTGGGTACATATCTTGACCCTGGTAGCGCAACTCCGTAAACCAGGCATTGTGGTTAATACCTGCACAGCGCCATTGTAATTCATTATAGGGAACCTCCAGGTAACCGGCCAACTGCTTTGATGTCCCCTGCACACTATGGCATAGCCCGACTGTCCTCATGCTCGTTCCGGTAAGTGCTGCGAGGGTGAGTATCGACATTGGATTGGTGTAATTGAGCACCCATGCCTGCGGACAGAGCCGCTCAGCGTCGTGAAGGATGTCGAGCCACACCGGACCGGTGCGGAGCGCTTTAAATATTCCTCCCGGGCCAATGGTGTCACCAATACATTGATTCACACCATACTTCATGGGTATATCGAAGTCATGGCGCACATTGGCAAGACCGGCCACCTCAATAGTGTTGATGATAAAATCGCTCTCTGCCAGCAGGTCGCGACGTCCGGTGGAAGCACACACATTCCAGCGCTTCCCACTCTGGGAAATCAGTCGCTCAGCGAGCTGATGGGCCAGTTCCAGGCGGCTCGCATCGATGTCCACCAGTGCGAAACAGCCCTCTTCAAGCCCCTCGATCTGCAGGATGTCAGTCATGAGCTGCCGTGCGAACATGGTGCTCCCGGCACCTAAGATGGTAATGTTTGGCATCATCAACGTAACTCCTTCCTAACTATGCTCTCATGGCTTAGAATACCATAGACAGAGGAAAGGGCATAGAGAAGAGAAAAGTGGAATCTGAACAAGCAGTATCATTGCGCAGTGGAGGAGGTATTCATGCGGCAGATTGAGCAACGAGCCATTCAGGCATACCGGGAACAATTTCTGGAGGAGCCTGTGTTGGTAGCCAGTGCCCCTGGGCGGGTCAATCTGATTGGTGAGCATACCGATTACAATGGGGGCTTTGTCTTGCCCTGTGCTATAGACCGCCGTGTCGCATTGGCTGTGGGATACGGTGGTGGGCAACTCTACTCTGCCGATTTTCACAAGAGATGCCCGATCGTAGGAAATCGACAGGACTCGTGGATAGACTACCCGAGCGGGGTCGTCTGGGCATTGAAGGAGAAAGGCTTTGACGTTCCGCTGTTTCAAGGAGCGTTCGCAGGAGATGTGCCGCTTGGAAGTGGGCTTTCATCGTCTGCAGCGATCGAAGCAGCTACTGCGCTCGCACTAGATGCGCTCTTGCATTTCGCGATGGCGAAGAAGGACCTCGCCGTGCTCTGCCAGCGTGCAGAGAACGCATTCGTCGGGGTTAATAGTGGCATAATGGATCAGTATGCCTCACTTCTCTGCCAGGCGGGAACTGCGCTGTTAATAGACTGTCGCTCGCTTGAAGCTGAAACAGTCCCACTAGACCTGGCAGGGACAGACCTCACATTGCTCGTCTGTGACACCCAGATTACCAGGGAACTGGGCGCAACGGGTTACAATGCACGTCGACAGGCATGCGAACGCGCGGCTCAAACGTTAGGCGTCAGGGAACTGCGTGATGCTCACCTCCAGGACCTGGATAAGCTCTCGGGCGAGGAGCGCAAAAGAGCTCGCCATGTCATTACTGAGAATGCGCGGGTGCTGGAAGCAGTTCAGGCTTTACGACGGCAAGACTTTAAAGCTTTCGGACGGCTGATGTATGCGTCGCATCAATCCCTGCGAGACGACTATGAAGTCTCGATTCCAGAGTTGG
>WNGD01000354.1_pt1 | contig 47745 bp, 38 predicted proteins | sample 5400671 | NCBI WGS metagenome assembly WNGD01 (sample SAMN13153369, study PRJNA577476) | soil metagenome | isolation source: 40 cm soil or saprolite under grassland replicate 2 | place: USA:California | collected 2016-06-15 | reverse complement strand
CCCTGCATATCTTTTATCGCCATAGGAGCGGCTCCCGGCTCTCGTACTTGCCGCTTGATCTATCAGAGGATAGCATGCTTCTCGAAATAGAGGATGATGGTCGTGGGCAGCCGGAGAGGGTGATACAGGATAAGGAAGAAGTGCATGAACTTGAAGCGCTGATTTCAGAACTCCCGGAACAGTATCGCGCAGCAGTAAGTTGCTATTATTTCGCAGAACTGAACTATCGCGAAATAGCAGAACTGCTGAATCAACCTGTTGGTACGGTCAAATCGAATGTGCATCGTGGTACTCAGCTTTTACGAAAGACGCGGGAAGCACAGCAACAAAGTCAGATAAGAGGCTGGCATGGAAAACAACAGTAATGGGTGGCGCATCAGCCACAACGAGGACAATAGCAGAGGCTTGTCAAGAGACGCGGAGGTTCCATCTTCTCTCTTGCCAAACGTGCTCCAGCGTCTTGGGCTCACACCTGAGCAGGCTTTATCCGAACTCGCGTTCGATGACCTGGCGGCAAAGTTGAAGAGTGACGATTGGAAAGTGCGCGCAGCGGCTGTGCGGGCGCTGGGGAAACGTGACACTGATGTGCCCATAGAGCTGCTCGTGTCTGTGCTGGATGATGAAGATGAATCTGTACGAGCTGCGGCAGTGCACGTGCTGGGGAAGGCAGCGCGGCGGGCGTCACTTGATAGACTGGTGGCTGCATTACATGACGCTGACTGGCATGTGCGTGAGACAGCAGTGCTCGCGCTAGGAAAACAGGAGCAGTATATCCCTGATGACGTATTCATGACTGCACTGCATGATAGAGATGGTTCAGTCAGAGAGGCGGCCATGCTGGCCCTACAATGGAACTTTCCGCAAGAACGATCGTTTGTCTGGAATGGTCAAAGATGGGAGAAAAAGACCATGCAAAATACTGGATATGATACCGATATCCCAAACTCCAAAGCATCTCGTTCCAATTCTGAAATCGCGCCAAACGATGACCGGAATGGCGGCAGCGATGCTGAAAGACCTTTCGTTATGCAAGAGCAGGTGCAGGCATATGCGCCACAGGAACCGGCATTCTATGAATATGGAGATGGAGATGCAATATCCTCACACGGGGAGAAGCTGACAGCTCGTCGCGGTCCGCAAAGAGGCTGGTGGGTTGCTATAGCCACTGCCGCATTGCTCTTTTTCCTGCTGGGTGGGGGCGTGGCCACGTGGGTGATGCCTGCCAGGACACAAGTCATATCAGCTTCTCCAGCGCAGAGTAAGCCTTTTCCCCTCTGGAACTCCAACTATAACTGGATTGCGGAGAATGACATAGCTTCTGCTCTGCACCTCACGCCTCCACAGATTATAACGCAGTTGCAAGCGGGCAAAAACATGACCGAGATTGCGGCTGCACAGGGCGTCTCTGCATCTGAGTTGCAGACAATTGAACTGAAAGCCTATACTCATCTCTTTGACGCTGCGATCAAAGCAGGCGATATCAGCCAGAGAGATGCTGATCAATGGCTACAGCTATTCCAGCACAACCCCCAGGCACTGGAAAAGGTGACGGTTGGGCTGTTCCTTGCCGGCTCCAACGGGAGTTAAGAGAGCTATGATCAATTACAACCGCGAGAGACACATGAGCTTGATATAGTATCTACGCAGCTTGACGAGATAGTTGCAATGCTTATTAAAGGAGAAAACGAGCATGTTCCGCCTTCCTTTTCCCATACCTCTGCCACTTCCTGGCCCCGCAATGCTTATATCGCTTGCCGCGACGATCTTCTGGCTATGGATGCTGACGGACTGCGCATCAAACGAGCCTTCCGAGGGCAACGATAAATTGACCTGGACGCTGATCATTCTCTTCATCCCTTTGTTGGGCGCAGTCATTTACTACTTTTTCAGGCGTCCCGAGCGCATAAAGACTGTAGGTCACTAAATTTCCCTGCTTAAGGAGTGAGACGTTCCCCGGCTGGCGAGGTGCCTGGTGAGAGCGTGGCGGCCACGACGATCTGCTCTAGCTCGCTCACGCGCCGTTCCAATTCGGCTACGCGTGCTTCTGCCTGACCTGGCGAGATCTCTTCCATTGAGAGCGGTACAGTTAGGCGAGCTTGTTCGATCTGGTCTGGGATAGCAGTGAGGTCTGCAATGATTTGCTCCAGGATCCTTGCCAGTTCGCCCACCTGATGAGCCAGGTCATAGAATTCTTCCCGCAGTACGGTGATTTCATTGCGCTGTGGCGTGCCCTGCTGTAGCAAGGTCAAGGCCCCCAGGTCGCTCTCCTCAACCTGGTAGCGGTGATGTGCTGTTTCTTGCGCGCGCAGCTTTTCGCTTCTGATCCAGCGCTGCACTGTGCGCTCAGATACACCAAGCTTAACGGCGATCTGCGTAGTAGTGAGTTCTAGCATGTCTTTGTGCCCCTAACTCTGCTTGTTGTCCTTCTATTAGCACAACGTATCACATGAGAACACCTGCCGGCAATGACGACTTAATGGAGCAGGTATTGGATAGCCTGATCGGACTGAATGGCAGCGACAAGCGCGGCATGATCACGTGCGGTTTGATCCGCGTACGTCTCGGCGAAAGCGGCAATTGCGCGGTCAAACACATCGCTTCTACCCAGGTAGCCGCTGATCTGCGCTGGATCACCGGAGCGGGCATGGGCACGAGCAAGAGCCCAACCACAGAATCTGCAATACTCGATGAAGCCATCTGGGACCAGGGTTTCGAGGTTCACCGACAGCTTCATGTCTCGTAATTGGCGTATATAGTAGTCGGTGGAACCCAGTCGTGTCCACCCAAGAAAGAGGTCGCTGGCTGCCTGCATGAGACGCTGCCCGCACACGACCCGCTGGGCGTGATTGGGATAGGCACTCGGGCCGAGGTAACGCTCGAGCACCGAGGCCTGCGCCTCCTTGATCTGCAAGAGGAGGGGATCGTCGCTGTCGTTCCCCAACAGCAACACGATATAACAACGCGTGCCGACGCTACCCACACCGACAACTTTCTGGGCGACATCCACGCAGTGGTATTTGCTGAGAAGCACGCGCCGATCTTCCTGTACCGTTGGCCGGTAAGCTTCTACCAGCCCTATCAACTGGTGGATGAGTGCCTTGTCATCGAGGCGCGTGATCAAGGGAGGATCATGCTTGATGCGGTACTGGCCATCGACTTGCATAGTGAGTCTGGGAAATGCCTGCAGGCTTGAGCGCTGGCGCGACTTATCGCGCTGTTTCTCAATATACCAGCGAAACGTGCGGCGCACGAATTGGAGTGAACTCTCGTAGTCAATACGGGAGTACCAGACATCGATGTAGCGCATGTCGCTGTACTTCCACATGTGCTCGCGATACGACTGGACACCGCTCAAGACAGCCTGCTTGTTCGTTGCGGCAGGGAAGCCGTTTACACGACCGGCGACAATGATACCAGCGGCAAAGCGCTTGATATCCCATTCCCAGGGACCCGGCAGGGTCTCGTCAAAATCATTGACATCGAAGACTTGATTGCGTTCCGGGGTGGCGTAGATGCCAAAGTTGTTGAGATGCGCATCGCCACAAGCCTGCACCTGGATGCCGGTGACAGGAGTTGCAGCCAGATCCTGTGCCATGACGATGGCGGAGCCACGCAGAAAGGTAAAAGGCGAGGCGGCCATGCGTGCATAGCGAAGTGGCACGAGGTCTGGCAGGCGGGAGCGGTTCTGCTGCTCCAGCAGGCTCAGAGGGTCAGAGCGATCAGCAGCCGGGGTCCATTCGGCATGACTGGAACGGGGCACTTTGTTACGAAGCTCCCTGCCAGCAGCGCGGCGATCGGCCAGCGCCGGGGCATGCTGATCTGCTTGTAAAGGACCTTGCAGGTCATACATATTCAACCTTCCTTTCAGCGGTCCCTTTCATTGTCTGGCTTCAATTATATCCTAGAACTCGCTGTTCTGTTCATTATTTTCTCTTGACAAAAGGGAATGTCCTTGCTGAGCTATTGACAACGCAGCAATTTTGTCCTATAGTTAGGTTACCTACTAAATTAAGTGCCAATTTATTTGCCAACCTATTTCATAGGGGGAGGAGCAAATGGATATTCATACTAACGCAACTGCACAGGCCGATGCAACTGCGCAGAAGCTTTTCAGGTCCTTTATGCAATTCAATAAGGCCGAATGGCATCAACGCTCAATCGCGGGTTGTACACCGAGCGAAATCAGGGTTCTCTTCTGTATCAGAAAGGGCGTGAAACCTGATGGCTCCGATATTAAGGTATCGGAGATCAGCAAACTGCTCCACGTGACTTCTCCGACCGTTACCCAATTGCTGAAGGGTCTTGAAGCGAGCGGATTGATTGAACGAAACATCGACCCGGCAGACCGGCGTGCTGTTGGCATTACGCTGACGGAGAAAGGCAAAATGGTCACCCAGCAGGCTGCGAATGCTTTTTTAGCCTCCTTCCAAGGCCTGACCGAGTATCTGGGAGAGGAACAAAGCAATCAGCTCGCGGAACTCTTATTGAGGGCATCTCGCTACTTCAGAGAGAGGGAAACCAGCGAGTATCGCTCACCCTGGAATGGAAATGAGGAAGTATGATCAAATTATTGCGGTTCTTAAAACCATATCGTATTGCTGTGGCTTTTGTTGTGGCGCTCGCCTTTGTGCAAGCCATGGCAAACCTGTATCTACCAACCCTGATGGCGGACATCGTAGATAAGGGGATTATCAAAGGCGATACGGGCTACATCTGGCAAATCGGTGGTCTTATGACACTGGTGACCATCGGGGGAACTCTTGCTGCAGTCGTCGGCATTTTCTTTTCTTCCCAGGTCGCAACCGGCCTGGGCAGAATTATCCGGGCCAGGCTTTTTACTCATGTAGCACAATTTTCGCTGCACGAGTTCGACACCGTGAGCGGTTCCTCCCTGATTACGCGCACCACCAACGATACAACGCAGGTGCAGCAGGTGCTGATTGTTGCGCTGAATGTCATGATCACCGCTCCGTTCACGTTGATTGCCGGAATTATCCTGGCAATTAATCAGGATGTCGGACTCGCCTGGATTCTGGTCGTGGTCATTCCCATTCTGGTGGCCTCCATCATAATTCTGATGAGCAAGGCCATCCCGCTGTTCCGCACCATGCAGACAAAGCTGGATAAACTCAATCTCATTCTGGACGAGGGTCTCACCGGGGTGCGCGTGGTCCGGGCATTTGATCGCCAGAAACACGAGGAGCAGCGCTTCGACGAGGCCAACCTGGATTTGACCAATGTTGCTGTCAAGGTGAACAGGCTTGTGGCCTCGCTCATGCCGATCATGATGCTGTGTCTGAACCTTTCCAGCGTTGCTATTCTCTGGTTCGGCGCTATCCGCATCAATAATGGAGAGATGCAGGTCGGCGCGCTCATCGCCTTCCTGCAATACGCCATGCAGATTCTCTTCTCGCTGCTGATGGTCTCGATGATGTTCATCATGCTCCCACGCGCGGCGGCCTCGGCGGATAGAATTAACGAGGTGCTGGCCATTGAGCCTGAAATCAAGGATGCCGACCAGGTGAAGTGGGCCGACGAGATACAGGGATATGTTGAGTTCCAGGACGTGACCTTCAGCTATCCCGGCGCGGAAGAGCCTGCCCTCTGCAGCATTTCCTTCAGCGCCAGGCCAGGCCAGACCACAGCGATCATCGGCGGCACGGGCGCAGGCAAATCGACATTGGTCAGCCTGATTCCGCGCTTTTACGATATCGACAGTGGCAGCATCCTGGTTGACGGCGTCGATATCCGCGAGATGTCGCAGGAGCATTTGCGCGCAAAAATCGGTTTTGTGCCACAAAAGGCCGTGCTTTTCTCAGGCACGGTCGCGGAGAATATCCGCTTTGGCAAGGAAGATGCTTCGGAAGCGGAGGTGCGGCACGCGGCTGAGGTCGCGCAGGCGAGCGAATTCATCGAGGATATGCAAGACAGGTTTGATTCCGTGATCGCCCAGGGCGGCATGAATGTCTCCGGTGGCCAGAAGCAGCGGCTCTCTATCGCGCGTGCCCTGGTGAGAAAGCCAGAAATCTATGTGTTTGACGATAGCTTCTCGGCGCTGGATTTTAAAACCGACGCCAGGCTGCGAGCTGCGCTGAAAAAAGAAACCCTTGATGCGACAGTGCTCATCGTCTCCCAGAGGGTAAGCACCATCATGGATGCGGACCAGATTATTGTCCTGGACGATGGGCATATTGCCGGCATCGGCACCCATCGAACATTGATGAGAACCAGTGAGGTCTATCGTGAAATCGTGTCTTCACAGCTTTCACTGGAGGAAATCGCATGAGTGAAGAGCGCAGACAACAAAGAAACAGCACCATGCAGGCTGGTCCTATGGGCAGGGGTGGATGGGGCGCGATGGGCATGCCGGTGCAAAAAGCCAAAAATTTTCAAGGGACGCTCAGGCGATTGCTTGGCTACTTCCTGCCGCAGAAATATCGCTTAATGATAGTGCTCGCCGCAGCTATGCTTGGCACTGTGTTCAACATCGTGGGTCCCAAGATCCTGGGATTAGCGACCACTAAGCTCTTCGAGGGCCTCCTGGCGAAATACCAGGCGTTACTCAGGCACCAGCCTGCTCCTGGGGTTGATTTCGGCTATATCGCGACGGTTTTGCTGATCCTGCTCGGGTTGTACATTATCAGCGCCATCTTCATGTACGTTCAGCAGTATGTGATGGCAGGTGTAGCGCAAAGGACGATGTACCGGCTGCGCAGGGAAGTGGATGAAAAGCTTTCGCGTCTACCGCTGAAGTACTTTGATTCGCGCACCCATGGCGAAATTATGAGCCGCGCGGTCAATGATATGGATAACCTCAGCACCACGCTCCAGCAGAGTATCACACAGTTGATTACCTCGGCGGTGACACTGCTGGGTGTGATTGTGATGATGCTGACCATCAGCCCGCTGCTGAGCCTGGTGGTGGTGCTCACCCTGCCACTCAGCCTGCTTGTCACGATGGGGATTGCGAAGCGTTCACAGAACTACTTCAGGCGCCAGCAGCGAGCGCTTGGAGACCTTAACGGCCATGTCGAGGAAATGTATACGGGCCATAAGATCGTCAAGGCATTCGGGCGCGAAGGGCAATCCATTGCCGAATTTAACGAGCGCAACGACAAACTGTATCATGCTGGCTGGAGGGCGCAGTTCGTTTCCGGCATTATCATGCCGCTTATGAGGTTTATTGGTAACATCGGCTACGTCTTCGTGGCCGTGGTCGGCGGCATCATGGTTACGAAGAATGCGATTACCATTGGCGATGTGCAGGCGTTTATTCAGTACGCCCAGCAATTTACCCAGCCGATCACCCAGCTGGCCAATTTTGCCAATGTAATTCAGTCAGCCATGGCGTCGGCGGAGCGCATCTTTGAACTGCTTGATGGGCAGGAGGAGATAGCGGAGGCTGTTGACGCGAAGGCCATTGAGCATCCAGAAGGGGAGGTCCAGTTCCAGCATGTCAGGTTTGGCTATAAAGAAGATACTATCCTGATGGAGGATATGAACATCGATGTCCAGCCAGGACAGATGATCGCGATTGTCGGTCCAACCGGCGCTGGCAAGACGACCCTTGTCAACCTGCTGATGCGCTTTTATGAAGTCAACGGTGGCCAGATTCTGGTAGATGGCGTGGACATTACAGAGATCAAACGTGGGGAACTGCGCCGCACTTTCGGTATGGTTCTCCAGGATACCTGGCTCTTCAATGGGACCATCCGTGCTAATATCGCCTATGGCCGTGATGGCGCCACGGAGGAAGAGATCATCCGGGCTGCCAGGGCGGCATACGCTGACCACTTCATCAGGACGCTGCCGGAGGGCTATAACACCGTTCTAAATGAAGACGCGACCAACATCTCGCAGGGGCAAAAACAGTTGCTGACCATTGCCCGTGCCTTCCTGGCTGATCCCGAGATCCTGATTCTGGACGAGGCGACCAGTAGTGTGGATACTCGAACAGAGATGCAGATCCAGAAGGCGATGGCCGAGCTGATGAGAGGCAGGACGAGCTTTGTGATTGCTCACAGGCTCTCCACCATTCGGGACGCGGACCTGATCCTGGTGATGAATCATGGCACGATCATCGAGAAGGGGACTCACGAGGAGCTGCTCGCGAAGAATGGCTTCTATGCCGACCTGTATAACAGCCAGTTTACGGGGCGAACTCTACAGGAGGAAGCGGTATAGTAGGAAGCATCAAGGGCTAAAGCCTACGCAAGCCTCACCCCGTGGGTTGAAACCACAGGGGCTTGCGGCGGGCTACAGCCCCTCTCTGTCATCTCTCGCTTTTAGTTGCCAGCGTATATTCTGCTGGCGCAAAGAAGACGAGGATCGTCAAATCCGCGGTGATGCTATGAAAGTGGTGACTGGCGCCAGCCACCACAAAGATGATGGACCCTTCCTGCACTGCACTGGTCTCATTGCCAACCTGGATAACTCCCTGACCGCTGAGAATGTAATAGACCTCATCTTCAGTGTGGGGCTGCTGCGGGTCGATGGAGCCAGCAGGTAAGGTATAGAGGCCAACGCTGAGCGATGGATGGCGTAGAAACTCTGTATAACGAACACCGGCACGCTCAGATACGCTGAGCAGTTGGGAAAGCTCGAACGCCTGCATATAATACCTCCGAAAAAGCATAACATAGATGTGCTGTGTTGACGAGACTACGTCTGTTTTAGCATTACTATCTGAGATAGTCCAGTAGTAAGAGTCTGTCTGCTTGCCATCACGCCGGCTTGCTCGCGCCTGCGGCGCTCGCCTAATGGAGGGTGTTTTGTGGCACAGGCGCTGTGCGCCTGTGCCACAAAACACCCTCCATTGTTGGCACGGCGAAGCCGCGCAAGCACCCGACGAGAGAGGGTGAAGCCTCTGAGCATCAGGCACGCTCTAAATCAAGGCTGACAATCAACTGGTACCTTGTTCTCTTTCCTTGTTCTCTTGCTAGAATTGTTTACAATTAATAATGGAACAGAAGGGAAAGACGAATGCTCTGCTTGTAGAGCAGTTTTCTGGAGTCAAGGACCCGTCCCGGAAATGGGACAGACTTGTAACTACCCACGTACGGGCGCTACCAAAGGCACCTTGACGGGTGCCCGTGAGATATTGATGGCTGCGTTATAGTCGGCATGACAGCAGAAACCGCACTGCTGACAGAGAAAGGAGGCTTGGGATTGCCGGTTCGCGCGCTCACAATGCCCACACACACTACACCTTTGCGAGGTGTAGGCAGGGTCTACAAACCGCACCGGCACGCCTACCCAGGCTGCCTTGTACGCTATGTACATCCGCAACTGGTAGAAGGCCCAAGCATGCCGTTCGTAGCGGTGTTCTCGACGAACCGTGACTCGCTGCCGAATGCCTGTCAAATCTTCCAGAGCGAGTGCCTTGCGAGTACGAACAGCTTTGTGTACCAGGGACTTACTTATCACGTGATTGGTGTTTTTCTGGAATCGATGCTCTCTGCCAGAGAGGTTCTTCAAGCGACGCTTAGCGGAACGAGTCCCCACTCGTTGCAACGCTTGCCGCCGCTTGTGATAGCGCATGCGGACTGCATGGACTTGGGCACCCGTGAAGGTGTGTCCGTCGCTGTCAGTGGCAAGGTTCACGATGCCCAAATCGATACCAAGGGTCTCACTGGTTGCTGTTTCCTCTGGGGCGTCCTTGTGTTGGGTCACATGCAGATAGTAGGTACCGCCTCGCCACACCAAATCAGCGCCCCCGATCTGCCAGGTCGGGTCTACCAGCAGGTCATGCTGCCACTTGCCTGGCAGCAGCCGACACGTAACACGTCCAGCGATGGTATTCAGAGACACCCGATCCAGGGAGAGCAGGCGAAACGTACGGCTATCATAGCGCACGCTGCCACGAGGGCCAAATGTAGGGCAAGCGATCGGCATCTCATCGGGCTGGCGGTGCTTTTGCTGGGTACGTGCGGCTTTAACCACTTCCACGGCCTTAGCACGGGCACACACAGCCAATTGAGCACCCAGCCCAAAGCGGGTGCGGGTCTCGCCATAGACGCGATGATGGGCGGTATTGGTATTGGTGATGTGCTTACTCCAACACACGGAAGCAATCCACGAGGCTGCTGCATTGAAGCGCTGTTGCGTCTCCTGCAACAGGGCTTCATGGCCCTTGATATCGAGTTTGATACTGACTGTTCTGATGAGCGTCTTGTTCACGGGGAAAGTATAGGACAAGTGTTCACAGAAGTCAAGGAGGGGGGCGCTGTCGCACCCGTTCTTTCCTCCTACCGTGTGAACGCAGGTGGGTATCCAGAACGGAGGTTTTGATGAAAGCGCATGCATAAAAAACTATTTCCACTCGTCAAACCGCTGCGGGGTATTGTGGCATTCGGCATTGTGCTGGGCACGTTGGGAGCAATAGCTACTATTGCTCAAATGATTCTGCTGAGCGAGATCGTCAACGCGGTCTTCCTGTCACACAAGGGTCTCGCACAGGTCCTCCTCCCGCTCACGTTGCTGCTGGCGGCGTTCATTCTACGAGCCTGCCTGCTGTGGGGACGCGAGGTAACAACACAACAAGCAGCGATCCGCCTCAAGACGTCGCTGAGGGAGCGCGTCTTCGCGCACTTGCTGCGGCTTGGACCAGCCTGGAGCTCGGGTGAGCGTACTGGCGAACTGGCTGCCGTTGTCAACGAAGGTATTGAGCGACTTGACGCCTCTATCAGCCGCTACCTGCCACAACTCGTGTTGAGTGTCGTTGTTCCCCTGCTTATCATCGTTGTGATCTTGCCGGTCGACTGGTTTAGCGCTGTACTGTTACTCTTTACCGGCCCGATTATCCCGCTGTTGATGGCTCTAGTAGGCAAGTATACACAGAAACGCATCCAGGCGCAATGGGCAGCACTTTCGCGTATGAGCGCCCACTTCCTGGATGTGATGCAGGGGCTGACGACGCTGAAGTTGTTTGGTCGCAGCCAGGCACAACAGGAGCAAATCGCTCGCATCAGTGAGCGATTTCGCGACAAAACCTTGCAGGTGCTGCGCTACGCCTTTCTCTCAGGAGCGGTGCTGGAGTTCATGACAGCGATGGCGATTGGCGTGATTGCTACAACACTCGGCGTGCGCTTGCTCAATCACGGCATCACCTTTGCCAGCGCCTTCCTCGTCTTACTGCTGACGACAGAGTTTTACCGTCCTTTGCGTGAGCTTGGCGTGCAGTACCACGCGGCGATAGAAGGCGAGGCATCGGCGAAACGCCTCTTCGAGATTCTGGAGACGCCACTACCCGTGGGGGTGGAGGCGGCGATCGACGAAGCGATCCCAGCAGGCGCTATCACCATTGACATCACTGATCTCAGCTATAAGTACCCTGGGAAGGAGAGGCTCGCGCTGGAGCGTGTCAGCCTGTCGCTCCCGGCCAACACCTGCACTGCCCTTGTCGGGCGCAGCGGCGCGGGCAAGAGTACGCTGGTCAACCTGCTGATGCGCTTTTTGGACACTACGAGCGGGACTATCAGCGCGAACGGAGTGCCTATCACCGCTCTCCCACCGGATTGGTGGCGGGAATACGTAGCCCTCGTGCCGCAGCGCCCCTATCTCTTCTACGGCACGGTACGCGATAACATCCGCCTCGCGCGCCCAGAAGCCAACGACAACGAGATTATGCAAGCCGCGCTGCTGGCAGGGGCAGCAGCTTTCATCGACGAGCTGCCGCGCGGCTTCGACACCCAGGTGGGCGAGCACGGTATGCAACTCAGTGCCGGGCAGGCGCAGCGGGTTGCTATCGCTCGCGCCATTCTGAAGAACGCGCCGATCTTGATCCTGGACGAACCAACATCCAGCCTCGATCCTGACAGCGAAGCGCTGATTCGCCAGTCGCTCACTACCCTGATGTGCAACCGTACTGTACTGGTGATTGCTCATCGCTATAATACTATTGCCCAGGCTGACCGCGTTGCCGTGCTGGAAGACGGGCGGCTTATCGAAACTCGCATACCGGGCGCTTTAACGTCGAGTGGAGGCGCGTATGCTCACTTGCCCGGCACGGTCAGCACACTGGAGGTGCCTGTATGAAAACGTTTATACGCCTGCTCGCCTTCTTGTCGCCGTTTCGCTGGCTAATCGCGCTGGCGATTCTCCTGGGCAGCGTGATGATCGCCAGCAACATTGGCCTGCTCGGTATGGCAGCTTACCTTATTGCAGCATCGGCACTTGGCCCATTGCTGGTTCTGCTCAGCATCCCGATGTATTTTGTGCGCGCGACAAGTGTTGTACGAGCCCTCTCGCGCTACGCTGAGCGGCTGATCTCGCACAACGCGACTTTTCACCTATTGGCCCGCCTACGTGTGTGGACCTATAGCCGCATCGAGCCACAGGCTCCAGCGCACCTGCTGACCCACCGCAGCGGGGATATGCTGGCTCGCCTTGTGGCTGATATCGAGGAGCTACAAAACTTTTACCTGCAAGCAGTCTCACCAATCGTCATTGCGCTGGTAATTAGCCTCTTCACCTTTGGTATCTTTGCGATTTTCAGTACGGGGCTTGCCTTGGTTGCCCTCGCTTTTCTGGTCGTCGCCGGATCAGGCGTGCCCCTGCTGGCAGCGTTGCTCTCACGGGGACTGGGCAAACAGCAAGTCAGGGCGCGAGCAGAACTGAACACACAGGTGGTAGATGGCTTGCAAGGTATGCAGGATGTGCTGGCCTTCGGTCGCAGCCATGCCCTACTCGAGAGTGTAGCTGCCTGCGGCCGCTCACTTAGCCGCGTGCAGCGCTACATGGCGATGATCACGGGATTGCAGACCGCGCTCAACGATCTGTTGATGAACACAGCCATGTGGGCACTCATTATCCTGGCAGTGCCCCTGGTGACGACACGTTACATCGATGGCGTCTACCTGGGTGTGATCGGCCTGCTCATCCTGGCGAGCTTCGAGGCGGTGCAACCGCTTGCCCCAGCGTTTCAGAGATTGGGCCATGCGCTTGCTGCCGCCGAGCGCGTTTTCGCCGTGGCCGACGCGCTGCCACCCGTCATCGAGAGCGCAACGCCGAAACCTGTTCCGGCCGATCCTGGCGGCTACTACCTGTCATTCGAGCACGTCCATTTCAGCTATTGTCCCGGCGAGCGCGAGGTGCTCAGCGATATTAGTTTCGATTTACACCAGGGCATCCGCGTGGCGATAGTAGGCCCCAGCGGCGCGGGCAAAAGCACGCTGGCCCGTCTCGCACTGCGCTTCTGGGATCCGGTGAGCGGCGTCATTCGCCTGAACGGGCAGGATATCCGCCGCTACAGCTTGCGCGACCTGCGCGACCTGATCGGCGTCGTTGCCCAGGATACCTATATTTTCAACGACACACTGCGCGCCAATCTGCTGCTGGCACGCTCTGGAGCGAGCGAGGCGGAGATCGAGGCGGCCGTGGAACAGGCGCAGCTCAGCGAGTTTGTGCGCCAGTTGCCCCAGGGGCTCAAAACCTGGGTCGGAGAGCAGGGGCTGCAACTGTCTGGTGGTGAGCGCCAGCGCCTGGCGGTCGCTCGCACATTGCTGAAAAACGCGCCCATCCTTATCCTCGATGAAGTTACTGCTAACCTCGATCCCTTGACAGAGCAGGCCTTGCTGGACACCCTGAATGAACTCTCGCGGGGACGTATCACCCTGCACATCACGCATCGCCTGCTGGCGATGGAGCGCATGGATGAGATCCTGGTGCTGGATCATGGGCGCATCGTCGAACGCGGCACCCATGACGGGCTGCTGGCAATGGAGGGGCTCTACCGGCAACTGTTTGACGTACAGCGTGGAGTGCTAAGCTTCTCTTGAAATAGCTGAAAGAGTGTATATGGATACATCAACGATCTTTTCCCGCATACAATTCGCTTTTACGATAAGCTATCACTATTTGTTCCCCCAGTTCACCATGGGACTGGCACTGCTGCTGGTCATCCTCAAGATACTGTACCTGGCGCGCAAGGATGAACGCTACAATACCGCTGTACATTTCTGGGGTAAGGTCTTCGCTATCACCTTCATCATGGGAGTTGTTACCGGCATTCCGATGGAATTCCAGTTCGGCACCAACTGGGCGCTGTTCTCCTCCTACGCCGGTGGCGTCATCGCGCAGACCCTGGCCATGGAGGGCGCCTTCGCCTTCTTCCTGGAGTCGGCCTTCCTGGGTCTATTCCTCTTCGGCGAACAGGCCTTCGGCCAGAAATGGCACCTGTTTGCCACGATCATGGTCTGGGTAGGCACCTGGGCCTCGGGCGCCTTCATCATCGCCTCCAACGCCTGGATGCAGCACCCGGTGGGCTACATGGCAGCCGGTGGCCGCCTCAACATCTCCGACTGGGTAGCGGTGATGACCAATTTCTGGAGTGTGCCGCAATTCCTGCACACCATGAGTGGGGCCGTGGTCACTGGCGCCTTCATGATGAGCGGGCTAGGAGCCTACTACCTGCTAGCCAGGCGCGACATCGAGTATGGCCGCATGTTCGTGACGCTGGGCGTGATCGCGGGCGTGATTGCCAGCCTCTTCCAGATCTACCCCAGTGGCGATATGGAAGGGGTGCAGGTTACGAAATATCAACCTACCAAACTGGCTGCGATGGAGGGACTGTTCCAGACGGAAAGCGGGGCGGGTATCGTAATCATCGGGCAGCCGAACACGGCCACGGGCACAATTGACAATCCCATCATCGTGCCCAGAGCCTTGAGCTTCTTGACGTACCGCCGCTGGGAGGCAAGCGTGCGGGGTCTCAACACCTTCCCGGCGGATCAGCGCACGGACTCGGTCGAAATGCTCTACTACAGTTATCACATCATGGTAGGGCTGGGCACGATCTTCATCGCTATCATGGGTCTGGCCCTGCTCTTGCTCTGGCGACGCAGGCTCTTCCAGAGCCGCTGGATGTTGTGGATACTGCTGCTGGCGACGCCGTTCCCGTATATCGCGAACACGGCAGGCTGGTTCACGACGGAACTAGGCCGCCAGCCCTGGATCGTTTTTGGGCTGCTGCGCACCGTGCATGGCTCATCCCCCGTGCTCTCAACGGGTAATATCCTCTTCACGCTGCTCGGCTTCGCCGGTATGTACCTCCTGCTCGGCCTGCTCTATGTCCTGCTGGTGGTCTTCGAGGCGTTGCGTGGCCCCACTGCCCGCGAGGCGGAGGCGACCCCAGAAGAAGGGGGAGATGTCGGCCTGCTCGGCGAGCGCTCGTAAGGAAGGAGGAGTAAGATGCCCACCCTGTGGTTTATCCTGGTCGCCGGGATGCTGATCATGTATGTCTTGCTGGATGGCTTCGACCTGGGAGCCGGGATCATTCACCTGCTGGTGGCCCGCAGCAACAGCGAGCGACGCCTGGTACTGCTCGCCATTGGACCGGTGTGGGACGGCAACGAAGTCTGGCTGATCGCGGCAGGCGGCACATTGTTTTTCAGCTTCCCGCTGCTCTATGCTTCCAGCTTCAGCGGCTTCTACCTGCCGCTGATCATAGTGCTGTGGCTGCTGATGGGGCGCGGCGTTGCCATCGAACTGCGTTCGCGCATCCCCGATCCCGTCTGGATCTCGTTCTGGGATGGTATATTCTTTCTGGGCAGTTCGCTGCTGGCCATCTTCTTTGGCGTGGCCCTGGGCAACGTGGTTCGCGGCGTGCCGCTCAACTCGCAGGGCTACTTTTTCGAGCCCCTATGGACGGACTTCAACCCGTTCAGCGCGAATCCTGGCATCCTGGACTGGTACACCATCCTGACCGGTCTGCTAGCCTTCGTTGTGCTGTTGACGCACGGGGCGAACTATATCGCTGTCAAGACGGAAGGCGCGGTGAACGAACGCGCCCGCCGACTCGCGCGCGCTGGCTGGCTGATCACGATCCCATTGGCGATCCTCGCCAGCATTGGCACGTTCTTCGTGCAGCCGCAGGTCTACAGCAGCTTCACTCAGCGTCCCTGGGGAATCATCTTCCCGCTTATCGCGTTGGTGGGCCTGCTTGGTGCGGGCTACTTCAACTTTCGGCAGCGCGACATGCCAGCTCTGCTCTCGTCGGGCACGTTCATCCTGGGGATGCTGAGCAGCGCGGCCTTCAGCCTGTATCCACTGGTCTTGCCAGCCGTCAACCGGGCAAATAGCCTGACCATTTATAACGCATCGGCTTCGCAATACGGCCTGACGGTCGGCCTGATCTGGTGGAGTATGGGCATCGTGCTGGCCGTGATCTATTTTGTCATCACCTATCGCCGCTTCAGGGGCAAGGTCAGGGCATTACCGGGCCAGGAGTATTGATGCCTGCGCCTACAAAACTAGCTAGACAGTTCTAGCTGCTGGCGAATTTGATGTGCACTGCGCCGCAGTTGCTCGATGATGCTGCGGCGCAGACAATAGATCGCCTGTACATCGCTGAACTCCTGTGGGCAGAAGCGGATAATCTCTCTCGGCTTGAGACCGCAATGAAAGAGCAAGTAGGCCACTCGCTGTTCGCGCGGGTCGTGGAGCATCTTCTTGAGTATTTCCCACATTACATCACTGTCAACATCTTCTTCCAAGAATGGCTCTCCAGGAAAACCAGGCGCTGGGAATGCTACATCTCTGTGCCGCGAGTAGTCCCGCAGTGTATCCAGAACAGCACCATTCAAACTCGCACGTAGATAGCGTAGAGCAGCAGCGATCGTGCCAAATTCCAACTTCTGGTTTTGGGTGGTCGCCTGCCAGAAGCGCTCAAAAGCCCTGGCTACATAGTTCTCTTCGCTGTCTAAGCGATATGCCGCCTCTCTCCTGGGATGACACCGCAGCCAGCTACGCATGATTTCATCAAAGACCTGCTGCAAGCATTCCCAGGCAGACTGGTCGCGTTGCAACGTCGCACGGCGCAACAACTCCAGGCAGTACCGCTCATCGCTTGTTTTTCCCTGGCGATAGTTGTTGATTTCTCTTTTACAATGCTCTGCAAGCGCTGATTCGCTCATCACAGCAGGTATAGGTTCTAATACCATGGAGACAGAAACCCCTGATATGCTACGTGGAGGAGGAAGTATTTCTACCTCGTTAGCGTAGGATATGTACATTAGAAGATCATGTATCATAGTAAATCGCCTCCCAGGCGCTGGTTCCTCTGACTGAAATGAAGCTTGTGGATGTCGTCACTACACAAACATGAATACATCACTACTTAAAGTCTACACGGCTGGGGGCGCTAGCACATCCGTAGAATTACAGGATTTTATGACCAATCTGAGAGGGGCTATTTTGAGGATGACCCTGTAGAATTACAGGAGTGGGAACCTTGTTTCTAGATAATTTAGCTGGTCCAAGTGACGCGGAGCCCGGTCAGACCAGGCGATGTTCAAGAGCGTAGCGGGTAGCAGCACTGCGCGAGGAAACTTGAATTTTGTTGTAGATCGAGGTCAGGTACCAGTTGACGGTGCGACGAGCAATAACCAGCTTTTCAGCCACCTGCGCATCGGTCAGTCCCTGTGCTACTAGCCGCAACACTTCGACCTCACGTGCCGTCAATCCGCCAGGATAGGCCGGATGAGGCTCAATCCTGGTAGTTGACAGCTGCCCTGCTGCAATAGGAGGAGCCGCACGTCCCTCTGTCGAGAGGAGCTGCTCCAGTGTCATAGTCCGTCCCTCAGCCCACGCTGCGGTAAATGCCTCTGCACCGAGTGTAGTGCGTGCAGTAGCCATCGCGTGCTCATGGTCAGGACGCTCGAGGGGTGGAAGGGGGGCACCCATCGTGTCTCGTAAAGCCTCGGCTGCACCCCAGAGCCGCGTTGCCCAGGCGAACTCTTCCTGTGCCGCGACCACATTCGCCAGGCCTTCCAGGCCAGAGGCGATGTCCAGCCTGTAGCCCACCCTGGCTACGTTCAAGCTCTCTTTGTAGAGGATATGAGCTGTTGCGAGGTCACCCTGGTAAGCCTCCACCTTCGCTAATCCGACGAGTACCTGAGCCATGCGCTGCCTGTCCCCCAGGTCACGGTAGAGCGCAAGACTCTGCTCAAGCAGCGAGCGTGCCGTTGAGGCATCACCCTGACTAAGAGCTACTTGCCCGGAAACGAAGCAGTGGAGGGCCAGACCATCTTTGTCGCCGATCTCCTTGAAGAGTGCCTGACTTTCCTCGAGCAGTGGGTGAATCGGCGCCGGATCACGGTGAGTAACGAAGCGCAGTTCAGCATCCAGGAGCAAGGCGAGAGCCCTGCCTCGTTTGTTGGCTCGCTCTCTGAAGAGCGCCAGGCTCTCCTCGAGCAAGACCCTTGCTTTAGTGTACTCACCCTGATACCTGGCCAGATTCGCCAGATTGTAGAGCGTGTAGGCGAGGCTATCCTGGTCGTCCATTGCCTTGCAGAGTTCCGAAGACTCCTCCAGGAGTGCGCCTGCCCTATCCAGGTCGCCCTGCAACCAGGCTGCATGCCCTAGCAAGTAGAGGGCCAGAGCAACGCCTGGTATGTCACCCAGGGCGCGAGACAGGGTTAAACTCTCTTCCACCAGGATCGTTGCTTGCTCCACGTCACCCTGCATAGTGACCAGCATCGCGGCAGCACCGAGCGCCTTCACACGCACGGGTGCCGCAACTCCCTCGCTTCCCGCCAGCGCGCTCTCCAGGACGTTTCGCCCTTCACTGTAGTGGCCATGTACATGCCAGAACTCCACCAGCGCTCCCCCCAACCGCAAGAGGAGCTCCCGGCGCTGCGCAACGTCCTCCGCTGGCTCCAGCGACCAGCGGACCACCGCGCGCAGGTTGTCATGCTCCACCTCCAACCGCTCCAACCAGACTGCTTGGCGTGGGCCGGAGAGTTCCGCATTTGCCTCCTCCGCCAATGCCAGGAAGTACAGAGCATGGGCCTGCCGAGTAGCCTCCGCTTCTCCACTGATGGTCAGGCGCTCCAGCCCATACTCGCGGATCGTCTCGAGCATTCCGAGGCGAAGCTCATCTTCTCCCTGCCCGGTCTGTTGTAGCAGGCTCTTGTCGATCAGTGACCCCACTTTGTCCAGGACCTGTCCCTCTCCGTCAGTATCGCCAAGGGCGACACATATCGCCTCTATAGCCTGAAGAGTACAGCCACCGACGAAGACGGAGAGTCGCAGGAAGAGTCTTTGCTCCTGGGCATCTAACAGATTGTAGCTCCACTCGATGGTATTGCGGAGCGTCTGCTGTCGCGCTGGGACATCCTGTGCCCCGCTCGTCAACACTGAAAGCCGGCGCTCCAATCGTCCCAGCAATGTTCTTGGTGGCAGCAGTTTAATTCGTGCCGCTGCCAATTCAATAGCAAGCGGCAATCCATCCAGGCGTACACAGATCTGCGCGATGATAGGCGCATTGGTGGCAGTCATCTGGAAGTCAGGCTTGACAGCGCGTGCACGCTCGAGGAAGAGAGCCACTGCCGCATACTGGGCGAAGGCTTCACTCTTTGAAGGATGCTTGAGGTCAGGCAGAGCCAGCGTTGGTACAGGAAACTCGTGTTCACCGCGTATATGCAGCACAGCACGGCTGGTTACCAGGATTTTCAAGCGAGAACAAACTGCGAGTATTTCTGAAAGCACCGGTGCTGCCACCACCACCTGTTCAAAGTTATCGAGCAGCAGCAACAGGTGCTTGTCTCGTAGATATGTTTTCAGGAGGTCGAGCAGGGATTCATCTCCGGTCTCTTTCAGTCCAAATTCTTGAGCGATGGTAGAAACAACAAGATCGGGGTCGTTGATGGGAGCCAATGGAACGAAGCAGGCACCGCTGGCAAAGTCATTGAGCATCTCAAGCGCTATTTGTAGACTCAGGTGGGTTTTGCCGACACCACCGGGCCCAGTGAGGGTCACGAGATGCACCTCTGGTTGACGCAGGAGAGCGCAGATCTCCATCACCTCTTGCTCACGCCCAATCAACACAGTTGGAGGTGTAGGAACATTGCATGGAGATGCATAGCCAGGCATGGTTGGCTTTCTTGAGCGGAGAACGAATATCTTGTCCTGCATAGCCAACCACTCCTGCAGTAGCTTCACCGTCTTGTAAAAGTTTTCTGCATCTTCCATAGATAGCAGGGATGCATTCAAACACTTCTATCTGATATTATACATTGTTCCCGATTTGGTATTTTTTTCGCGCTAATAGGAGTATGCACTCTTTTGCCCCGCATTACTATAAACCGGAGCACATTGTACGAGTGATATGCTTCACAAGATGCATACTGTCTTCACGCCCTGCCTCATCTCGAATGTGAAGATGAGGCAGGCGAGATCAGATAGCCAACATAGGAATAGCTGAGCAGGAAAAGCTGGTTTCCTGTCGCGATATAGGTTAAGATAGAGAGAAATAGAAACAGTACAAGTGCGCTGGAAGGAGCTACATGAAGACGGGACAAAGAGACGATAACACCTCCACCGCCCCTGTGTACCCTGTGGGGAATATACTGGCCGGACCATTTCAAAGTGTGCTGAAGAATCGCTCGTTTTTACTGCTCTGGTTAGCACAACTGCTTTCACAAATTGCCTTTAACGCGGGTAATTATGGCATCATTACTATTGTGACGGCGGTCACCCACTCAACTGTGCTGGTTGGCTTTGCTATTGTCTCCTTTACACTTCCTGCCGTACCGTTTAGCTTACTTGCAGGGGTCTATGTCGATTACCTGGACAAGCGTCTGGTGCTCTGGGTAAGCAATGCTCTGCGGGCAGCGGCCACGGGCCTGATCGTGCTGGTGCTGCTCTTGAACCCACACGCGGTTCTGCCACTCTACTTCCTGGCATTTGCCATCTCACTGATTACACAGTTCTTTACGCCAGCTGAGGCGTCTGCCATCCCTTTGCTCGTGTACAAGAACGACCTGGTGCCTGCGCTCTCGCTGTTCAACATCACCCTCACCATAGCACAAGCCCTTGGTTTTTTAGTAGTTGGCGGGCTCATTACAGCGCTCTTTGCACCCTTTCATCTTTCACTAGGATTTATAAACGTGCAGGTTCAATCATTTGACGTACTTTTCGCGATTGTCGCCATTGTCTATATTATCTGTACCCTGCTGATCCTGATGCTTCCTGCCTATGCTTTCCAGCATAAGCAGAGCGTGGAGCCGGAGTGGCCAAGAACTCTGGGGAAGCAGACGTGGAAAATCATACGACACGACGTGGGCGAAACATGGGACTACATTGGCAAGGACCGCCAGTTGATGCTCGCGCTACTGCGGGTTACGTTCGTTAGCATCCTGGTACTGGTGATTGGCGAACTGGTGGGACCATTCGTCGTCAATGTTTTGCATCTACCTGTCCAGGAGATACCTTTTATTTTAGCGCCAGCCGGTGTCGGCCTTGTGCTTGGTGGACTGCTTATGCCCTATCTAACGCTGCAGTTGGGCAAGAGCCGCGCCATCGCCCTGGGGAGCCTCATCACCGCTGCAAGTTTGATACTTATTCCACTAGGTCGCTTTACCTGGTCACAGCTTGCTCTACCCGCCTCGGGGGTGCTTTTTTTGGTAGGCGCGATAACGTTTGTCATGGGAATAGCGCTTGACATGGTGAATATCCCCGCACAAACGGTGATGCAAGAACAAGCGCCTGCAGAGGAGCGGGGGCGCGTGTTTTCCTTCCAGTCAATGTTTTTTAATGCCGGCTCAATTCCTGTCCTGCTCTTTGCTGGTGTGATTGCCGATACGCTGGGGATCGAGACCGTCATGTGTTTGCTGGCAGCAGCGATTCTGGGGTTCAGCTGGTGGGCGGCCAGGTATAGCCATGGTTCGCCTGTCTCGTGATGCCTCTTCGACAGTTTGACATCGCTGGCGAACTTCTCGATGGAAGTCACCCCCGCAGCCCCAGGGCGGGGGCAAGCCCCGCCCCTACTATACACGGTAGGCGCAAGCCGAACCAATGTAAGCCAGGCTCGCGGCCAACTGCTGCTCCTCGTACGCGACAATCGCTTCTACTGGCTCATCGCGTTCAAAAGGGGTTCGCCAATCTCCTGGTGGCCTGGCGTTGGCCTGGACCAGGCGCCATACCCGGGCAAGCTGGGCCGCGGTACGGGGAGGGTAATCGGGCCAATAATCATCAGCCAGCACTCTGATGTATCGAGCTTCCAACGCTCCGAGTTCGATAGACATGGTTACGCCTGGACAAGTTGCCTCCAGAATGTCAAATAGGGCCGGGAAGTTGATAACCCCTTGTCCGAGCGGGCAGCGAATAAGATGATAGCCCTCCTCGCTCAGATAGATATAGTAATCCTTTAGATGAACATTCTTCACGTAGGGGGCGACTCTCCTGGTGAAGTCCAGAGGTTCCTCAGCCGTAGCCAGAGGATTACCTGTATCTAAAGTGACGCCGAACCAATACGAACCGATGGACTCGCACAGCCAGAGCACCTCCTCGGAAGCGAGATCTTGATGATTCTCCACTGCAAGGTTCACAGCGACTCGTTCCGCAATTGCCGTCGCCTCTCGAAGCCCCAGCAAGACCTCTTGTAGAAACGACTGCCAGCGGCCGGCCAGAGAGCGCCGGTCACCGCCGAGTTTCGCTCCTCCTACTACCGTGCGAACCGTGCCAGCACCCAAGCGCACACCAAGATCAATGGCCTCTGCGAGCTTGTCCGGCTCGTATCCGCTGGCTGCAAGCGTAATGAACAGCCCACGCTCTTGAGCATAATGCGCCACTGCCGTTACATCCTCACCTTGCAACAAGGAAGCAGGCAGTTCTACCCCTTCAAGGCCAGCGGCAAGAGCCAGGTCCATAAGTTGCTGCGGTCTAATCGTGGGGCGTCCGGATGCCTGGTGAATGCCCATGCTAAAAACAGTGCCATACACGGAAAGGCCGATGCGCATCATGCTCTTCCTTTCTAAAAAGATAGCTGGAGCTTGCTGGTCGTAACGAGGCTCAATAATGAAGTTTCACTTTTTAACCTGGATTTTGGAACAGCCCCCGCGGGCCGATACATCGGCGCTGGGCGCGATAAATCGGCCCCTACGAATGTCCTGACGATTTTGTGAAACCGCATAATCTGGATCTCACAGCAGCTTATTCAGCAGTCCAGCCGCCGTCCACGACCAGGGCTGAGCCCGTCATGAAACTGGATGCCTCCGAGGCGAGGAAGATGATCACTCCCCCAAGTTCCTCTGGTCGGCCCCAGCGGCCCAGTGCGATGTGGTTGAGAAAGAACTGATTCGCCTGTGGGTTGTTGATTACAGGAGTATTCAGCTCGGTTGCGAACGGGCCGGGGCAGAGCGCATTGACCGTGATGTTGTGAGCAGCCCACTCCAGCGCCAACACTTTCGTTAACTGAATGAGCCCTCCCTTGCTGGAGCAGTAGGCTCCTCGCTCGGGTAAGGCAACCAGTCCGAGCATGGAAGAAACATTGATCACTCGACCATACTGCTGTTCCTTCATATGACGAGCCACGGCCCGCGAACAAAGGAAAGGCGCCTTCAGATTGGTATTCTGAACCAGATCCCAACTGGCCTCGTCAAACTCCTCAACAGGCTTACGGATGTTGACCCCGGCGTTGTTGACCAGGATATCAATGCGTCCAAATGCCTGTATGATAGATTGGACCATGGTTTGGATCTGTTGTGCGTCGGTAACATCAACTGTAAGGCCAATAGCCTGTCGTCCTGTAGCCTCTGTGATGGCGGCAGCGCTCTGCTGTGCCTTGCCAATTTGACGGCTTGTCACTATGACGTCTGCCCCGGCTTCGGCCAGAGCCAGGGCCATCACAAACCCCAATCCCCGGTTTCCTCCCGTGATCAATGCCACACGGCCATCGAGTTTGAACCTATCTAGATACATGAAACCTATGCTCCTTTCTTTATGAAGTCTTATGTTGTGGCACATCAGCGACATCAACCCAGCGTCGCTCCCGCGCTGCTTGCAAGACGGCATCGATCACTGCCTGACAGCGCATGCCATCGTAGAAGGTGGGGATGCCACCGTGGCCTTCCATGATGGATTGGATAAAGGCAAAATCCTGGTCCCAACGGAAGGTAGTAGTGGGATCACCTGCAAAGGGATCGCGCGACGAGCCAGGATAGACCAGGAAATCGCGCGGCACACGTACAGTCTTTAACATGCCATCCGGGCGACCAAGGGATATCTCGTGTGGGCGGTGCAGGTGGTAGATCAGGGTTCCCCCGGTGCCATAGACCTCTAGCTCATCCAGGCTCTGTCCACCCCTCCCACGTCCTTTAGCCACCTTGCTCAAGTTGAAAGAGGCGATAGTGCCCTGCTCAACGCCGACGCCCTCTGCAAACTCGGCGATAAAGACGGCGAAATCCTCTACATCAGCCGGCATAAGTGCGCCGTCGCGCCCAGCACGCAGCGGGACAAAGGTACGGGTCAGGCCCAGCACGCGGGCGATAGGACCGATTAAGTCGTGGCAGAAGTCTATGCGATGAGCACCCATATCCCCGACCTCGCCTGCTCCAGCCAGAGCACGCTGCTGGCGCCAGCCCAGATTGGTCTCTGGGAGGTCCATCAGGCGGGCGATACGCAGGTGACGCGGCTGGCCAATAGTTCCCTGGTCCAGGAGATGTTTGAGGTAGCGCATGGCAGGTACGAAGCGATAGGTAAAGGCAGTCATGTGGCGCACGCCGGCGCGCTCGGCAGCCTCATACATCTGCACCGTCTCAGCATAGGTCATGCCGAGTTGCTTTTCGACTAGCACGTGCTTGCCAGCGGCAACGGCGGCGAGAGCGATAGGGGCGTGCATAATTGTGGGAGTAGCGATAACGACGGCATCTACGGTGGGATGCTGTAGCAGGTCTCCGTACTCTTTAAAAGTGTGTGCCACTGCATATTCCCCGGCACGCTGCCGCAGCAAATCCGGATTGCTATCACATAGCGCCACAATCTCCGCCTGCGGGCAGAGTTGCAGCCCCGGCAGATGCACGTAGCTACTGATACCGCCGAGGCCTATCACGCCAACACCAACTCTTGATTGAGGCATATGAAGGATTACCCCTTGATGCCGCTCTGCTTGTACCCTTCTACAATGTAGCGCTGCAGGATGAAGAAGATGATCACCAGGGGCAGGATGCCGATGGTAGCGCCGATGAAGAGTTCGTGCAGGTTGAGCACCTGGGCATTCAGGAAGTTGGAGAGTACCACCTGGACCGTCCAGGCAGAAGCGTCCTGACCAACCACCAGCGGCCACAGGAAAGCATTCCAGCTTGCGATAAAGGTGATGACACTCAGGGCGGCGATGATGCCGTAGGAGTTTGGCACCACGACACGCCAGAAAACCCCCCAGTAGCCCAGGCCATCGACGCGTCCCGCATCCTCCAGATCACGTGGGAACCCGAGGAAGAACTGGCGGAACAAGAAGGTGGTGAAGCCACTGAAAACGCCCGGCACGATCAGGCCTTGCAGTGTGCTGACCCAGCCCAGGTAGGACACAATGACGTAGGTCGGTACAAAGATCACCGCGCTGGGGATCATCAGGGTGACCAGGATGGCGAAGAACACCTGGTTTGCCCAGCGATACGGTATGCGAGCGAGGCCATAGCCAGCCAGAGCGGAAATAAGGATCTGCCCCAACGTTTGCAAGAGGGCAATAACGGTAGAATTGATCATGCCGTCTATGAACGGAACTTCTGGATCATTGAGCAATTCCTGGATGTTCTCGAAATGGAGCGTGCTGGGGAAAAACGTCCAGTTGGGTGATGTGATCTCCCTCTCCGCCGCCAGGCCATTTCTCACGATGAGGTAGAACGGCAGCAGGAAGAGAAGCCCCAGGATGATCAGCAGAGCATAGCGTAGTACCCCACTCATAATAGTCCCGGCAGATGGACCGGGGGCCCGACCTGACCGTGTTGATCGAGAGACCAATGTTGCCATAACATCCTCCCTTTTTTATCTGTGATTGCAAGTCTATGTGCAATCAAACGAAGTAATGGGCACTATCATCTCTGACTAATCGGACCTGCCGAAGCCCAGGAAACGTCCCTGGATCAGGGTAAAGATCACAATGATGATGGTCAGGATGATGGCTCCGGCGCTGCCATAGCCATAGTTCTGATCACTTAATGCAATGTTGTAGAGATAGACCAATGGCGGGCGTGCCAGGATCTGGTTACCACCGGACATGATGTTGAAGAACTCGTCGAAAGCCTGGAAGGCTGCAATCACGTTCAGCAAGAGCACGGCGATAGAGGCATTACGCAGCAGGGGGAAAGTAATGTTGCGGAAGGTTTGCCAGCCGCGCCTGGCGCCATCAACCAGGGCAGCTTCGTACAGTTCGCGCGGAATTTCCTGCAGTCCGGCGATAAAGATGATCATATAAATGCCGAGCTGGAGCCAGAGGCGGACCGTGACCAGCACCAGCCAGTACCAGGGAGGATTGGGGCTCGATATCCAGGCAATAGGGTCAAGGCCAAAAAGGTGGTAACGCACATTATTGGCGAGACCATATGCTGAGCCATTGAAAATGCTCATTTTCCAGACTATGGAAGCCAGGACATACGAACAGGCGGTTGGGAGAAAGAAAACCGAACGGAAGAAACCCTGGGCAAGTTTGATACTATTGACCAGCAGGGCCAGGCCCAGCGCACACGCGAGCGTGGTGGGGACAATGAATGCAGCGAAGATGGTAAAGGTCACGAGCGATTTGATAAACTCGTGGTCGTTGAGCATCGCACGATAGTTCGCTAAACCTACCCAACCGGCGGGTGTGATGGTTGCGCGAGCATGGGCGAAGCTGAGTACGAAGCTCCAGATGATGGGGATATAGAAAAACACAATCAGGCCGAGGATCAAGGGGCCGACAAAACTCCAGAAGATCAGTACCGTGTTGAGAGAACGCCGCCGGACTTTCTTCACGCTCTTTTGCGCTTCTTCACGTGAAGCCGACATCTCTGCTGATGTAGTAGTCAGGGACTTCATTGGTCCATCCTTCCCAGCATGCGCATTTGGACATGCACTACGCATGAAGATACGAGCGGATGCCCAAACGTACAGGATACCCACGCTCATCCGGTCTGGCCAGATGAGCGACGTAGCACGGTTTTACCTCGCGTGACTCTGCAAAAACCTGGTGAAACTCAGGCGGGCATGTGCGAAGCGCCTCTCTGATATTTCATCGGATGGCTCCGGCACGAGAAGAGTATAGCACATCTGGAACAGGTGTAAAGGGATGACACCGAGTTCCCTGCATGAACGTAGGGGACTCAGTGCCATTACCCGTTGAAGACGCATCCAGGCTCTTTCACTCGTGCAAGCCCCAGCTTAGCTCAGCAGTGTTTGCAACTCGGTATTGCACTTGTCAGCCGCTGCCTTCAGGGCATTCATGGGATTGGCGCCATTCTTCAAGATGTTGCTGACCGCGTCGGTCAGCGCTGTATCCATGGCGGCATCCCAGAGCGGCGGAGTGGCATGCCCGTACTTGTTCAGGATTTCCACGGCCTGAGCAGCGGGGCCACTCTGGAGCTTGGTTGTTTTGGCCGCAATACTGGTGCGCGGCGGCACATGGAAGCCATAGCCCACGTTCCAGTCAATCTGGACATTAGCGTTGTCGATCCAGAGGTACTTGACGTATTCCTTGGCAGCAGCCACGTTCTTGCCCTTGGCGGATACCATTTCCGCCCAGCCGCCGAAGAATGTGGCAGGCTGGCCCTGGGAGTCAAGCGCCGGGAAGGGGATGATGCCAAAGTCATCGCCCAGAGCCTTCGTGATGCCAGGCATAGCCCACAGGCCACACCACTGCATGGCAGCCAGACCCTGCGTGAACGCCGAGGGGTCCCACCAGAAGGTAGGTGCGTCTGGGAGCACACCTCCGGAAGCATCCAATTCGCGGAGTTTCTCGTAGGCCGCGGCCACGCGATCGGTGGCGAAAACAATCTTGTTGTCATCCGAAATGAAGTCGCCACCAGCAGACCAGCCGAGGATATAGCTCAGAGCGTTGACACCGCCATCCGGGCCAATATAGAGGCCCTTAACGCTTCCCTTCGACAGCTTCTTAGACACCGTGATCAGTTCGTCCATGGTCGTGGGAGGCTGAACGCCTGCCTGCTGCAACAGGCTCTTGCGGTAGTAGATCACGCCCATATCATTGATCATCTTGATCGCGTAGACCTTACCGTTGATGGTGAGGGGTTTGAGCGCGACGGGATTGAAATCGCTTTTGACGCTCGCGATGAGATCGTCAAGCGGTTCGATCAATCCAGCCTTGACCTGGTCAACAGTGGGGTTCGTCAGTTCAAATACATCGGGTGGATTGTTACCGAGCAGAGCCGCGCGCAGTTTGTTCGGATATTCATTCCCCGTGCCTGGTACCCAGCTCACAGTCACGTTGGCCTTGGTGTACTGTTTGGCGTAGCGGAGTACCGCCTCGTGAGTGCCAGTCTCACCATACTGGTGATACCACTGTTGGAGCGTGGGGAGACTGGGGTTGCTACTGCTGCCACCGGTTCCTGCACAAGCTGCCAGGAAGGAGCTGCTGAGCGCCATGGTACCGGTGTACTGGAGGAAGCGCCGTCGCGAGATTGGAGTAGAGAAACGATCGAGTTGAGTCATGTTCCGTTCTCCTTGTCTGGTGGTACATCTCAGTACCGCATTCGTTACATCGAAATAGTAGAACTGCAATTAGTTCTGCAAAAGAGGGATGCGATTACGGAATGGACTGGACTACGTTTAATCAGATTGGCTTTCGATGGTGCTATTTTGCTCCTTTCCCCGCCTGTCACTGCTGCTGGTTTTTGAACGATGGTAACTGTCATCTCGCAGTCTTGCCAGGCGCATTACTGTGCCACCATTACCTCGAGATCTCTTTCACGAAGGGCATTGAGCACTGCCGGGTCTGCTGAACTATCGGTGATCAGTAAATCAATCTCATCGATGCTACAGAGATTGGCCAATTCTCTTGCCCCTACTTTAGAGCCGTCAGCTACGATGATACGTCGTCGAGCTGCCTGAAGCATGCGACGTTTGATTTCCGCTTCAGGTAAGTTGATGTTTGTAACGCCCCCGTGAGGATCAATGCCATTGCATCCAAGAAAGACGGTATGCGCATTAATGCGTTCGAGCATCAGGCCGCCCAGGGGATCGACAAGTGAGTGTTGCATCGGTCGAAGTGTGCCCCCGATGACAACGACGCTAAGGCGTGGGATAGCTGGCTCGAGCGCAAGCGCGATATTGAGCGCATTGGTGAAAATAACTACATCATACAAGTCTTTGCGCTGGACAAGTGCACGAGCGACAGCCGCCGTGGTCGTGCCAACATCCAAAATAACGGTCTCTCCATGGGAGACCAGGCTCGCTGCTGCCCGACCAATCATGATTTTTTCGTCGACCCGCGCGCCCTGCATTTCCTCAAATGGACGCTCTTGATGCAGCAGGTCATGCGGCATGGCCCCACCCCGGATACGGCGAATCTGCCCTCGCTTTGCCAGGGCATCTAAATCACCGCGAACAGTGACTTCCGAGACGCCAAAGCGGGCACTGAGATCGCTCACCCGTACAAAATCACTGGCCTGGACGAAAGCGAGCATATGCTCTCGCCGCATCTCTCCAGGCATCTCCCCATCAGATTTCGATTCATCCATCATTGCCCTGTCCTCCCATGAGCAGAGCGCATAGACCTCTAATCTGCTTCAATTTTACTCAATCTTGCGTTAATCTGTCAAGTGTTAAATATTTGAAAGTCACTGATATAGGAATAATGCAAAAAAACAAGTCTTGATAAGCAACTTTCGACTATATTGGTTTTTCTTATGTACTAATTGCTTTGTATTCATAGGAAAAACAAAATGAAATCTGCGGCAATCACTTGTTTTTATTTATTTTATCTTATACAATCTGGTTAGAAGAGGAACTAAGCCTTGTCAAACTGTGGGGTCTGACATCCACTCTTCATTCCTCTGGCGGGCCTGCGGCCCGCTTGGGGAGGGGGGGGGTGAGCGAGGACACCTCGCGCTCCGGCAAGGGACTTCGTCCCCTGCACCCCTGATGTATGAGCGGATGTCAGGTGGGGTATGCTTCAACTCAATTCTGTCTGTAACCAATCGTCATTTAAGGAAAGCGATGAAACAGATAATCTGGAATCCCATCTTACGCCAGTATGTGGTATATGCACCCCACCGGATGAATCGCCGTGAAGGTTCTACCACATGTGCTTTCTGTGAGGATATCGCGGAAGGGAGAGTTGGCCCTGAAATGCAGGCGTGGTTACACCTGAACGACTTTCCACCATTACAGCCTCCTGCAGGTGAAGCCTACGTTGTCATTTACAGCCGGGACCATAACTGTACCTTTGCCCAACTGAGCATAGACGAGGTACACGCTGTCACACGACTATGGCGTGATCTCTATCGTGATCTTGCCTCGCGTTATCCTACAGTCATGATTTTTGAGAACAGCGGTGAATTGATCGGGCAGACGCAGCATCATCCACACGGCCAGGCTTACGGCGTCTCCTTCATCCCACCCACATTGGAGCGCGAATTAGAAACTGTTGTGCAGGATGAAAGTGCGGGGCAAGGCTGTCCTTTTTGTCGCGTGCGCGCAGAATTGTCTGATAGCGAATACCAGGTAGCGACGAACGCTACCTGGCAGGCTTTCTTGCCACCATATGTGCGCTACCCGTATGAAACACATCTCTACCCCCGGCATCACCTGGCCAACCTTGCGGAAATGCAGGATGCCGAGCTGCATGACCTCGCCGCATTATTATTACAGGTCATTCGCGGCTACAATGCTCTCTATAATGGGGCTATGGCTCCCATGCCGTATCTGCTGGGATTACACCAGCTCGCCGATGCGCGCTTTCACCTGCATGTCGAGATCCTTGCAATAGGTCGTGCGCCCGGAAAACTAAAATATGCGGCCTCTTCCGAGTCACTTTGGGGTCTGTGGACAAACGATTCCTCTCCAGCGCAGAAGGCACAGGAGTTACGAGAAGCAGTCAGAAATTCAATCCCCTGAGGACAGCGGGTGTTATAATTAATAAATTGATAGCTCGCGGAAAAAGAATATATGATGAGTGGAGAGCAGCATGCATGAAAGGCCGTCTCCTTATTTATCAAGACGGAAATTGCTTGCCCTGGGTATAGGAGCTGGGGCGGTGATCGCTGGTAGTGGAGGGGTATGGTACCTATCGTCTCGACGTACTGCCGCTCCTGCCGCTGTTGTTCCACCGACCCCTGTCCCTACAGCTGGCACGACCCTTTTCACCTACACAGGCCATACTGGTCCCGTCTTCTCAGTAGCATGGTCGCCGGATGGCAAACGTATCGTCTCTGGAAGTTGGGATGAGACAGCGCAAGTCTGGGATGCCACAAAAGGAACGACACCCTCCCTCACCTACACAGGCCACATTGGTCTGGTTGGGGCTGTAGTATGGTCACCTGATAGCAGACGTATAGCCTCGGGCGGTAAGGATAAGACGGTACAGGTGTGGGATGCCACGGAAGGAACGACACCTCTCCTCACCTACAGAGGCCATACTGGCGTTATCGAATCGCTTGCCTGGTCACCCGATGGCCGCTACATCGCCTCGGCGAGCTACGATAATACCGTACAGGTGTGGGATGCTGCTGTTGGTGGATCTCCTATCATCATCTACAAGGGTCATACTGCCTTTGTAGAGGCAGTGGCGTGGTCCCCTGACGGAACACGCCTTGCTTCGGTAGGTGCAGACAAGACGGTGCAGGTATGGGATGCTACGAGCGGGAGGAAAGCGCTTTTCACTTACAGGGTTCATAGTTATGGCATATCATCGGTGGCGTGGTCCCCCGATAGCAAGCTTATTGTCTCAGGCGGGTTTGACAACCTGGTGCAGGTGTGGGATGCCACGAGTGGAGCTGGTGTTCGCGCTGTGTACACGGGCCATATCGGGTCCGTAGAATCGGTAGCATGGTCTCCTGATAGTAAGCTCATCGCCTCGGGGGCCTATGATAGGACGGTCAAGGTGTGGGATGCCAGCACTAAGGGCGGGTCCCTTCTCACTTACACAGGCCATAGCCTGGCAGTCTCGTCAGTGGCATGGTCGCCCAACAGCAAGCATATCGCCTCGGCAAGCTATGATGATACTGTACAAGTGTGGCAGGCAGTATGACAGGTGGGTGATGACCTGACGTGGCCACGAGACATACAAGATGATCGTTGCTGTTTTACTTGACGACTGGCCACTTTTGCTTGCACAACGCGCCCATCACGGTCGGATTCAGATTCAAATGAGCCTGTACCAGTTCTGGCGGGGTCAACGCCATCCACTGGTTCAGCGAGACGTCTGCAAAGCGGGCGCTCTTGAACAGTTCCAGGAAGCGCAAGGGTGTGTCACCGGTATTCTCGATGTAGTGCCCCATCGCGAACGGCACATAGCCGACATCGCCTGCCTGGTAGTCAAAGGTGCGTGCCTTGCCCTCGGAGGCGAACACGGTCATGCGCCCGCTGCCCTCGATGTAATACTGCCACTCGTCGTTATTGGGATGCCAGTGCATTTCGCGCATGGCTCCCGGCTCGACCTCTACCAGTGCCGCCGCGATGGTGGAGGCGGCGGGGAAGTTGCGCGAATCGACGATGCGCACCGTGCCGCCACTGGTCTTCAGCGGCTCCTGTGCCAACAAACGATGGCTGAACTTCTGCGGTAACCGCCCGTGAGGATCGGAAACCTTATCGGAGGCGAGCGGACCCGGCACCTTGACGGGGAAGATATAGCGCGTGCGATCGAGCTCGTGCGTGGGGATGCCGGCGAAAGCGCTTTCCGGCACGCCAAAATTCTTCGCCAGCACCTCTTTTGGGGTGTGCGCGAACCAATCTGTAATCAGGAAGGTCGAATCTTCCGAAAAGTTCCCGTCGTCGAAGACGAGGAGGAACTCACAGCCCTCTTCCAAGCCCTGGATCGAATGCGGAAGGCCAGCGGGAAAATTCCAGATGTCGCCGACGCCGACATCGTCCAGGAAGTTGCGTCCCTCCTGGTCAACCGCGCTGATGCGGGCGCGACCGTAGAGCATATAGGCCCACTCCGCTTCCTTGTGCCAGTGCATCTCTCGCACCCCGCCGGGATTCAGGCGCATATTCACGCCTGCCAGTGTGGTCGCGATTGGCAACTCGCGCACGGTCACCTGCCGCGCCCAGCCTCCCGCCAGGAGCCGATTGTGCGCGAGGGCGAACGAAAATTTCAGGTTGGGGATGGTACCGGCGTCGGTACTGGGTGGTGTGAGGATATCGGGATTCTGCCGGTCCAGCAGTACGTTTCGCGGGCCAGGATCGGTTGCGCCAGCACCGTCCCTGATCGGTTGTGGCACCTGATCGTCTGCTTCAGTGCCCTGGTGAAACACATTTTTCATGCATGCTCTCCTCTCGTCATCCCATTTCATGGGATGACGGTGTCTAGATATGACACGTTCTTTTGAACTTAGATCAACTGATGCCTACCATCAATGTTTTGTGTCTATTTGCTACTTGCTCTTCGCGTACGACACGAAAAGAGATAAAATGGGGGATAAACGTACACTGCAAGAGCAATGATTGCTCTTGCCATGGCTGGCTACAAAACATTCTATCTTCCAAGTATGACGACGACGCGCCATGAAAGTGTTATGAGCATCGTCATGAAAAGGTGTCACATCATCCTTCAAAAGGTCGGAACACGTCGATGACAATAAGCACAACGAGAACGCACAGGGGGAAGACCAGGGCTGTCAGGGACATGTGCAACTCGAGAGCGCTTCCGCAGATGGCTCCCACCACATAACATCCCCAGATGCCGCCTAGCAGGAAGAGATGCCGAAAGGAGGCTTGCTGCATCGATTCGCGCACGGCCTGGCGAACGCGCTGTTCTGCGGGCCGCTGGCGCAACCAGGACAGGTACTGCGTCATGGCATGCGCCCAATCACTCAGCAAACCTGTCACAAAGGTGGTACGCACGCCCTGGCCACTTGCCCGTCGTACCGTCGCTGTCTGGAGCCCCATCGCCAGGGTCAGCAGCACGACACACAGAGGAAAGATCCCCGAGGGGGAGGGACGAATGACACCACCTTGCAACGCGTGGGTGCCAAGCAGCAGAAAAGCAAGCATGCACACCGCTTCCAGGCCAAAGACGACGGCAAAGGGAGAGCGGATACCCCAGCGGCGAACCTGCGCGAGCACGAGAAAGCCCAGCATGTTTCCCAGAAAGAAGGCGAGAATGGGCAAGCCGCGCTGCAGCACGGAGGGCCAATCCAGTCGCCCAAGCGCCACTCCGGTGGCCATACTATTGCCGCTCATAAAGGAGGCTCCCAATTGCTGCAGAACGAGGAAGCCAATCGCGTCGCTGAAGGCTGCGACCCAGGCGAGGAGCAAAGCGGCCCAGATTTGCTCACGTGCCAGAGCAGTTGCTGAATCAGAGGGGTGCGTTGTACTATGCTGCATAACTCCTCCTGTTGACAGGAGACGGCTCCGTTCCTCTCATGTCTGCGGGTCAAGAATGACTTTAATATAGCCATCGACCCGTTGATCGAATTTTTGAAACGCAGCGGGCGCCTGCGAGAGCGGCAAGCGATGCGAAACGATCTGGCCTGGCCTGGCACGACCGGCGATAATCAGATCGCGCAACTGGGTGTTGTAGCGCTCATCAGGATCGCGGCCCATGCCAATGGTGATTCCTTTCTTGAAGAGTGTTTGCCAGGGAACGAGAAGATCACCGCGTTTTTCGATCTCCCCGACCGGCTTCGCATCATCCGGGAGGAACACCCCAACAATACCCAGGCGTCCGTCTGGATTGATCAGACGGGCCAGATCATGAATGACTTGATCTGGCTTCTCGCGGGTGGGATCAGCGCGGTCGCGCGCCTGAAAACCAATCGCATCGATGCCACAGTTCACACCACTCATGATATCTTCACCGCGCCAAGTCGATCCAGCACGTTTGCGCAAGCGACCCCGCTGTTCCAGGATCTGTTCGACCGGGTCGCCAGCGCGAAAGTCAATCGGAAGAGCTCCGAGCTCCCCAGCTTTCGCCAGCCGCTCGGGGATGTAGTCCACCACGTACACTTCGGTTGCCCCACGTAGTTGCAGGGCAGAATACGCCGCGAGCAGACCGATAGCGCCAGCGCCAAAAATGGCAACGCTATCCCCCGTCGAGACCTGAGCGAGTTCGGTCGCATGATAGCCCGTGGGGAAGGCATCAGCGAGCAGAACAAAATCATGTTCCCACTCGTCACCAGGTTCTCCTGGGAGGCGGAGACAGTTGGCATCGGCAAAAGGGATACGTACCAACTCTGTCTGGGTCCCCCGGTACGGCCCCATGCCGGGATAGCCATATGCCGCTCCGGCTAATCCAGGGTTGGTCGTCAAGCAAGAGGCGCTATATCCGCGCACACAGTTGTAGCAAAAGCCACAGCAGATGTGAGTGGGCACCACCACACGATCACCTTTGCGTATAGAGACCACGGCCGAACCGACCTCTGCGACGACCCCTAATGGTTCGTGACCGATTACCATGCCATCGACCTCGCCCATGCGCCCTTCGTAGATGTGCAAATCAGTCCCACAGATCGCAGTGGAGGTGATCCGCATTAAAACATCGGTTGGTGCTTCGATACGAGCATCCTCCACGCTCTCAATATCCAGCGTCCTGTCCCCTCGCCAGACGAGCGCTTTCATCGTGTTTCCTTCTTTCTTCAAACTGTCTTGTTAGGATACATATGAACGAGAAAGCCTCTCCTCCACTGCCACCAACCATCTCCCGCTCGGACTGACTTGAGTTTACCTGGTCTGACCAGCCAACTTCTACGAATTTTTTTACCATAAATACACAAAAAAGTCAATAGACTTTATCATTGATTTAATGAAGGATTTAAATATTTAATCGTTGAGTTTTATTTATGATTGAGTTAGCAATTGGAAACAAGGACACATGAAGCATGGGAGCTCCTCCTAAGAGAGCGATTGTCGCGGTAGCCCTTCCTCGCTTTTGAGAGGCCTTCTCGTAAAATGGGAGACTTCCTATTTTTCTGTGCTGCCAACGCCGTTTCCCATCCCATTCTTGATAGGCAAAGGGGAGAGTGGCCCGAAACCCTGATTAAAATGGACAAACGTACAAGGAGGGCATCTCCTAACTCAGATGCACCTCGTCCCCTCTGGTCTAGTATAAGGAGGAAGTGTCATAAAAGCGTCATGGGCAGTGGCCAGAAACCCTGATTGAACCTTGCGCGAGGATCACCCGGTGAGAAACAGGTAGATAGCCAGCATAACGCCGACAAGACTTGCCAAAATCGTTAAAATGATGGGAAAACTGGCAGAAGGATGGAAACGTTCCGCGTCGATGCTAAGACGATTATGCAGGAATCCCAGGAGAGCGACAATCATCATAATAACGCCCAGGACTGTCAAGCAGACGCCAAAGAAAGAGGAAAGGTGGTAAGGGATTACGCTCGGGTTGCCTTTCAAGCCTAATTCACCTAGGAGCAGTCCAAAGCGCTCCACTACAAAACCAAAGGTGATAGTTGCCAGACCGGTACGTATCCAGGCGAGAAAGGTACGCTCATTGGCTAAATGATCAGAGACCTTCTTGCTTATACCAACCTGTTTGGAGGGAGGCACATTCTGCCCATCTGTAGTTTTAATGACATCCTCTTCTTGCTGAGCCATAAAGAAAGCCTTCCAGTCTACAAAGCCTGATGGTCATTATAGTCGACTGGATGGTAGGAAACAACAGCAAAAAAAGAGGAGCACGATTAGGCAACATGGATCTTCACTCTATGCCAGGCGTTGTTCATGTAGCCCTTGAAGTTCCAGAGTTGTCTCACGTCCTCTGGCTGTGTCTGCCTGGATGCGTCCCACGCTCGTACGAGCAACTGGCAGTCGCCAGGGGAAAGGGCTACTGTCACCTCCCAAAAGCACCAGGCATAAGGATCAGCGCGCTCGACGATGTTGGCTGTCGTCCAGGTCTTTCCTCCATCGATAGAGAGTTCGACCCGCTCAACAGGAGCTCCTGCGCCGGTTATGGCATAGCCCTGGATACGAGTTGGTCCTGCCGCTACGGTCTCGCCTTCTTGCGGCGTAGTGATGACAGCATTGAGTATCAGATCTTCCAAGGTCTTTCCGCGACTCCAATCGACGGTTTGCGCTGTCATCTCTGGAGGGAAGAGCTTATAATCGCGAGCCTGGTAAGGGTTGGTCGATGGGTGCTCCTGAAGCGTGATTTCGCGGAGCCACTTGACGCTCCTGGCGCCGATATAGCCAGGCACGATGACACGCAGAGGAAACCCATGTTCTGGAGCAAGGGGCTCATCATTCACCTCATAGGCCAGAAGCACATCTGGAGAGAGGGCCTTCTCCAGCGCGATGGAGCTTCCATAACTCACCTTTTCCCCCTCAAATTGCGCCTCATCTAGAGAGGTAAAAGCGACGTACCGGGCATCTGCCTCCACTCCGACGGCTCGCAACACCTCTCGTAAGGGAACGCCTCGCCATTTTGCCGTACCGATGACGTCCGCTCTCCAGGGAACTTCTCCGGGAATAGGCTTGACTGCCATGAGTTCAGCCCTTCGATTCCCCGCACACTGAAGTGTTGCCGTCACGGTGTGGGCAGGAGATATCGATCGTAGTTCGTCCAACGAGAGTTCTCGTTTTCGCTGGACCATACCAGTGATAAGAAGGCGGTAGCTTGCCGGGTCCACAGCCGGAATGGAACCATGCGTGCGTATAAAGAAATGCTGCTGTGGTGTGAGAAATGATTGACGCAAGAGGTCCCCAGGTGGTTCAGCGTTGAATGGTTGTTCTTGATGTACAATCAACTGCGATTGTATAGGACGTATTGTCATGATATTCTCCCTATCAGATCATCTGAGGGCATTTCCTCGCGCAAAGGTCCAGCCGGAAGGGTTTTGGACCACTCCCCAACTGAGGCACCTCGCTCTCTCTCGTGCAAGTATAAGGAGGAAGTGTCATGAAGGCGTTATGAGCATCGTCATGAAAAGGTGCCTACTACACATGTCTCATATATTTGATTTGATGATATCTATGACCTCACCAGCGCGCCCTGAGAGCATCAGCTTTGTCATAGATAAGGATTTATTTTTATTATATGAGGACAGCAGAAGCTTTTAGGGAAGTGAGTGTACTGTTATCAATCGCTCTGCTTCACCGTACGCCGGGCCTTCGTTGCCGCTTCATCAACCATATAGAGATGAGGAGGCCGCACAAGCTGACGCTGGCTTCCAAGATAGCAAATGACCACGCCATACTCATGTTCAGCCGCCTCAAGCGACACATATCCGTTGATGACATCATTCAGCACTAACTCTACAGGGCGCTGGTACGGGTCCCCATAGCCACCTCCTCCCGGTGGGTTGAGTTGGACGCGGGCACCTGGCGCGAGAGGAATAAGCGCTTTTGCTTGAGGACGGAGCGTGTTGTTCACAAGAAATTCGCCTGGTAAGCCAGATTGACCGCCTGCAAGCCCAGGAGCAGGAAAGCGGGTGCGATCAACCAGCGCCGAAACGCCCCAGGATGTTTCTCCCAGGTAACTCACCTCTGTCCATTGCCCTAACCCACCACGATAGGTTCCGGGCCCACCCGAGTCAGTACGTAACTCACGCCGGTGTTGCACCAGTGGGGTTAAGCTTTCCATTACTTCGGCTGGCACGCCCGCGACCCCACTGGGGAACCCGGTGGTATTGAGGCCATCTTTGACTGCACGTGCCCCGGTGCCTCCGCACTGAAACAGGCTGAAGGTAAAGGGTTCCTGAGATACAGGCCATTTCCCATGCCAGACGGAGATCCAGATCGGATCAGCGCCGCAAGCTATAAGCTTTCCCGGCATCGCGGGAGCTAATGCTCCAAAGATAACCCCCGGCAGAAAATGTCCGATCAGGTGGCGCGAAGCAACTGGCGCGGGCTCTACACAGTTCAAAATTGAGCCGGGCGGCGCGGTCACGTGAACCGGGCGAAATGCTCCCTCGTTATGTGGAACCTCAGGACTCACCGCCGCCTTTATGGCAAACGAAGCATAGGCGTGGGTATAATTTAGCACCACGTTGATGCCCCGGGAACTTTGGGGCGATGAACCAGCAAAATCGATGAACAGGTCTTCGTCCTCGATGGTGACGGTCACTTTGATACGAATCGGTTCGTCAAAGCCATCGCCCCAGGACTCGTTCTCGTAGCGCCCGTTGGGAAGTTTACGAATCGCCTCGCGCATTGCCCGTTCCGAGCGGGTAATAATTTCATCAGCAAGCGGATCAATCGAGTCTAATGTGAACTCTTGCATAAAATGGAGCAGTTCGCGTGCTCCCACTGCGTTTGAAGAGGTTTGAGCGTAAAGGTCACCAATCGTTTCGTTAGGGGTACGTACATTCGCACGGATGATCTTAAAAAGCTCCTGGTTCGGCTCATCACGAATGAACAGTTTCGTGATGGGAATGCGCAAACCTTCCTCGTAGACCTCGCGCGCCTCTCCCGACAGAATGCGCCCACCGATATCGGGGGCGTGACAGGTGTTGGTGAAGTATCCAACCACGCGTGAGTCTTTAAAGACTGGGGTGAGTATCGTCATATCGTTGATCTGGCCGGCGGTTTGCCAGGGGTCATTGGTGATTAGCACATCTCCTGGTTGTAGTGTTTCTGCCGGATATGCTTTCAGGAAATGGCGAACCCCGGTTGCCATCGCGTTGATATGACCAGGAGTGCCGGTAAGCGATTGGGCGATCATCGAGCCGCGCGTATCAAAGACCCCACACGCGAGGTCCTGTGACTCGCGCACTACGGTGCTGAAGGCTGTACGCATCAGTGTTACCTGCTGCTCATTCACCACAGAAAGCAAGCGGTTCCAGAGCACCTCCAGGGTTATCGGGTCAATGGTATTCGTCATTGAAGAGAAACCTCGCCGGGTAAGTTATAGCTCAACGATAAGGTTCTGCTGCTCGTCTATACGAAAACGACAATACGGTCCGACGATCACCGTGGACTCGCGCTCTTCCACGATTGCGGGGCCGGTGAAGCTTGTGCCTGGCAAAAGACCGTAGCGGTTATAGACTGCTATATCGTGATACCCCCCCAACTCCGGGAAATATGCTCTACGGCTCCCCTTGTAGGCAGTTTGAGCAACCGCCTGCTCATTGCTGGTTACCTGCAAGTGTACCTGGGGCACAGGACTGGAGGAAGTGACGCGCCAATTGATGATTTCGACCGGCACAGAGCGGCTGAGCCGCTCGTAGAGACGGCGATAGACCTCTTCAAACGAGCTGATGATAGTGGAGACGCTGTCGCTACTAAGCCGATCAGCTGGCAGAGGGACTTGAATTTCGTGACCCTGACCCACATAGCGTACATCTGCAACACGCCGGTGGCTAATGTGCCCGGGTAAAACACCAGATTTCTCCAGGAGCGCCCGGCCCTCTGCTTCCATCTCACCGAGCAAGTCATTGGCCTGCTGCCAGTCCAACTGATCGATGCGACCAGGCCAGGAGCGCACGAAGTCAAAGGCAAGCGGAGCAGTGAGAAAGCCAACGGCACTCATGACTCCCGCTCCAAACGGTACAATCAAGGCAGGCGAACCTAAGGCTTTAGCAATGCGGAAGCCATGCACGGGCCCGGCGCCCCCGAAGGCAAATACAGGGAAGCGATGGGGGTCCTTCCCTCGCTCCAGGGTATGGATGCGAGCGGCATTCGCCATGTTTTCATTCACAATCTGGTGAATGCCCCAGGCTGCCTCTTCAATCGAGATACCTAACGGATCAGCAATTCGTTCCTTAAGGGCCCGCTGAGCAGCCGCGAGATCTATCCTGAGCCGACCTCCGAGAAAGTAGCCGGGATCAAGGTAACCAAGCACCAGGTCGGCATCGGTAACCGCCGGCTCAGTTCCCCCACGCCCGTAGCAGACTGGACCCGGCTCAGCCCCCGCCGATTCGGGCCCGACTTTCAATAGCCCCATCGGGTCTATGCGGGCTAGCGAGCCGCCTCCTGCGCCAATCTCGATCATTTCGATCACCGGCAGTTTTATGGGGAGCCCTGATCCTTTTTTTAGACGATACCTCCGATCAACTTCAAATTCGTGGGCAATCAGTGGTTGACCCCGGTCGATGATGCAGAACTTGGCGGTAGTTCCACCCATATCGAATGAGAGCAGGTCGGCATACCCACATGCCGCACCATAGCTAGCCGCCGCCAATGCTCCTCCCGCCGGGCCGGATTCGAGGAGACGGACTGGAAAGCGAATAGCTGTATCTACCGTGACTATGCCACCACTGGAAATCATCAAAAAGAGACTGCCTTTGAAGCCGATGTGATCCAGGCGTACTTGCAACTCACGAAGGTACTTCTCAACACGATCTTGAACGTACACGTTAGTAATAGTCGTTGAAGTACGTTCGAATTCGCGTATTTCAGGCACCACCTCTGACGAGATGGAGACTCGCATGCCTGGTGCAATACGCTGGATGATGTCACGGGCCTGCCGTTCGGCAGAGGCGTTGGTAAAACTATGCAAAAAGGCAATTGCAATTGCTTCGACCCTGCTCGCGACCAATTCGCGGGTCAGTTGCTCGACGAATGCGACATCCAGTTCCTGGAGAGTCGTACCACCGGCAAGTGTACGTTGAGGTACCCCAAAACGTAGATAACGTGGCACCAGCGGCTGCGGCATTTCTAGCATGAGATCGTAGAGTTCGTAGCGGTTCTCGCGGCCAATTTCAATTGAGTCGCGGAAGCCCTGTGTAGCGAACAAGGCGGTACGTGAGCCGGTGCGCTCAATGATGGCGTTCGTCACCAGGGTGGTGCCATGAATGAGTTGCTGTATACCGCTCGCGGCAATGCTCTCCCGCCTAAGCGTTTCGAGCACGAGCGTTTCGACAGCCTGGGATGGATCGCGAGACGTGGTGAGCATTTTGCCAACTGCGAAAGTGCCGGTAGCATCGTCGAACACAACGAGGTCCGTGAATGTGCCTCCAATATCCACTCCTATCCTGTGGCGCCCGGCAGCGCGCCTGGTGGGGATCAGTTCAGAAACCGTCATGCCCGTGAGCACTCCCTTTGATTACAAGCATTGATCAAAGCGGAAGCATATTCCGCGATAAGCAATAGACCTCTTCATTGTATCACGGTGACCTCACTTTAGACGTTAGCCAGGGGTGCCTCAGTTGGCTGCGGTGCCTCTACGAGTAGCGGTGCCAGGTCCGGCTTGTACTCGAGATGACCTCTGGTGAAGACAACATGTAGCGCAGCTCATTGCCGAATAATTAGAGTGAAGCGAGTTTTTCCTCGCGCGTTGCTGCAGTGGGAAGATTTGGCCAAGCGCAACGTAGAACTACACTGTCGTACGTGCTGCAAGATGATATAATAAGCCAAGGGGATAACGTCTTGTCGCTCAATCTGGAAGGGAAGAGTATTTGTATGTACCAGCAGATCCCGTCAGCAAGGCGATTCTATCACCTCCTCTGGATAGCTCTCGCGATCATAAGTAATATCCTCCTCACCTCTTGCAGCACAATCCCAGGGACACCAACACCCGGCGTCTCACCTGAGAGCACGCTACCTCCTCCTGATCCTGCTGCAACTTCCGTGCCCACGCCTACTCCAACTGCCGCATCGCCTGCAAGGACCATCTTCCTGATTCTGATGGAGAATCATAACTGGTCGGACATCAAGAATAATCCCTCAGCGCCCTACATCAATCACACGCTTCTTCCGATGGTGTCATACGCTGAGCAGTACTACAACCCGCCCGGTATTCATCCAAGTGAACCGAACTACTTGTGGTTGGAGGCGGGAACGAATTTTGGCATCCTGGATGATGCCCCACCTAGCATCAATGACCAGAACACGACGCTCCACCTTGTCACTCTCCTAGACAAGGCCGGAATCACCTGGAAGTCGTATCAGGAAGACATTAGCGGCACTGTTTGCCCTCTCACTGAGGTTGGTTCATATGCCCCCAAGCACAATCCAATGGTCTTCTTCGACGATGTCACCGGCACTAATGATCCCAACTCGGCCTACTGTATTGCACACATACGGCCTTACAAAGAGCTGACTACAGACTTGCAGAAGCATACCGAGGCCCGCTACAACTTCATCACACCGAACTTGTGCAATGACATGCACGACTCGTGCGCACCACCCTACGATTCTGTGAAGCAAGGCGACACCTGGCTCGCGCGGAATGTTCCAGCGATACTCGACTCACCAGCATACAAGAACGGAGGCATCATCTTCATTACCTGGGATGAGGGCGAAGGTGGGGACGGTCCTGTCGGGATGATCGTGCTTTCTCCTGATGCGAAAGGGGGAGGTTACTCGAATACGATCCACTATACTCATAGCTCGACACTGCGCACAGTGGAGGAGATTTTTGGGGTGATCCCGCTGTTAGGCGACGCGGCTCATGCCACTGATCTGAGGGATCTTTTTACGGTGTTCCCTTAGTAAGCTAATATTAGAAAAAGGAACAAGGCTCCCAAGACTATGATCAACGCATTTTGACTTGCACCAATTTTATATGTTATGTTAAGACAACAGGCACCTGAGACGTTCGTTACGATTTACTCAAAGGAGAGATAGCTTTAGGTAAGGAAATGTTTTCCCTTCGACCAGCGTTTCTTATCAGCCTCATACTCATCATGATGATCTGTATTTCTTGTTCACCTCAGATAACGAGAACGATCACTCGTGTTGCTAAACCAACAGCGTCTTCCTGTGGAACATTTCCTTCCGGACAGGCTATGCCGGTCGGTGACATTCCGGGCTGGCATCAAGTATTTGCAGACGATTTTACCGGCACCAAGCTTAACACTTCCAACTGGTATCCCTATTCGGGGCAGCCGGGGGGTGATCCGGCTGGGTGGTGGGCTCCATCACATGTAATCGTCAATGACTGTTTGCTTACTCTCAAAGGTTACAAAGATGCAGCCGCCAAAGCAGGGGTATTTGTAACTGGCGGGGTCGGTATGATAGACACTCATGCTCAAACCTACGGTAAATATCTGGTTCGGATGCGGGCCGATAAGGGTGATGGCATATCTGCCATTGCTCTGTTGTGGCCGCAACCAGATGTCTGGCCGCCGGAAGTCGACTTTTATGAAGATGGTGGCGATCGGAGCAGTATGTCGGCTACGCTACATTGCGGCTCGAACGATAACGATACGTGCCAGGTGGAAAAGAATCTCACCAGCCATGATTTCAGCAAGTGGCATACCTTTGGTGTTGAATGGACCGATGGTAAGCTGGCTTATACCATCGATGGCACTACCTGGGCTACCGTAAACGACTCCAAAGTCCCGTCTATACCTATGGTCCTTGACTTACAATCCCAGTCGCTCGCATGTTCGCAAGATAATACCTGCCTCGATTCCTCGACGCCAGCCGAGGTTGATATGCAGGTAGACTGGGTAGTTGCCTATGCTCCGATGCATTAGAGAGGCGTCGGCAGCCGTTGGGTCAGAAGTCCTTGAACCCGATCACCCGCTTGATCAGCGTCTTGATCTGCCGCTCGGTTCTCGAGAGCGGCAGCCATTCGAGGTGGTACACCGCATAGGGATAGGCCTGGGCGCCGAAGCGCTCCTTGAACTGTGCCAGGGAGACCGACCGCCCGGCGTCGCCCATGTAGAAGTACCGGCAGCCCGCCTTGCACGCATCCTCTATCGCCTCGCGATAGAGGAGATCGTTGGGCCGGTACTTCATCAGTTCCTCGTCCATCGCCCCGCGGAAGTCATAGGCGTTGACTCCCTGGATCACCACAAGGGCCGCTGCCGGCCGGCCCTCCACCCGTGCAAGCCAGACGTGGCACCGCTCCCCCAGCAGCCTCCCTATGGTCTCGAACTTCTCCCGGGGGTCCCGATGCTTCAGGCGGCGAACCGCAAGCCAGTAGGGCTCGTGCTGCAGTCTCGCCCAGCGAGCCACCTCCTGCTCCAGCAGTTGATAGAACTCCGGCACCAGGCGGCCCGACGTGCCACACTCCACGGTGACGCCGAGGCGCTCGGCCCGGCGGGAGGCGGTGCGCTTCGTGCCCTGGAAGCGTTTGGACCAGACCTCCTCCCACCCTCCTTCCAGATTGAGCAGGTGCGCCCGGCCGGGGACGGCAATGGCGCGTGCCGGCGCGCCCTCCGTCCACGCCGATGCCAGCAAGGGGTTCGGCCAGACCGATTGTGAGAGGACGCGGCGCGGCGCGAGATCGTCGAACACTGCAGTGATCTCCTCGGCGCAGGCTCCCCCCGGAGCCAGGAGTCCGCCGACACCGCAGTGGGGTGGGTTCGAGGCCTCGAACGCCACCGCTCCACCGGCGAAGGACCGCCGGAGGAGGGGGAGGACTAGCCTCCGTCCGCCGGCCGTCTCGTAGAGGCGGCTGGCGTTCTCGAACCCACCCGCGGCGCACATGGCATCCGCCCACGCCGGTGATTGGGTCTCGAGCGCGAAGGGGTCGCTCCGGAGCACCTCCTCCCAAACATCCCTCGGGGCAGGGCTGATGATCTTGACGATCTTGACGTTGGCCGGATTGTCACGTTGGCTCATGAGGGCCTCCAATACTACTTGGGCAGGAAGGCTTCGACCGACCGTCAGGTATCCACCTCAAGGTCGCCGGGCCCCCAGCACAAACCGGGACTCATTTCGTGTTGATCTATCTTTGCACTGTTATAAAATGAAAAGATAGAGATCCTCGTTCCAACAAGCGGAAATAAGATAGAGCTGTAGATCAGCCCGATGTTATCGATAGTGATCTCCCAGTTAAGATCACGCTCAGCCAGGAAACGAACGATCTGCGGCAGATTATCCTTATTCACATCACCAATGCCGATAGTGATGTGCGGTATCCAATGAGAAGGATGATAGTAATCCTCGATACCTGAACCCGTACAGGAAATTTCCTGCCAGAGTGCTTCATGAAACTGCGTTAGCTCAGGACTACGTACAACAGGGATATACAGCACTGGACGAGGCCTGGTAAATATGCCCAAGCAACCAGTTTTTACTTGAAATGACCTTTTGCTTGCGACAAATCGTCGCAAGGCAAGTTCCAGCGACTTTACATTGTAATGCCTGGCAACCTGGTAAGAAAAATGTGGTTCGGGTGCGCCATAGACCTTACTTACTGCGAACTCCTTCGCCAGCTCGGCCCAGACGTCTTTAACCAGTTGATGATGTTCATGGTCCAGGAGTGAGACGACGCCGTGCACTATTTTTACATCTCCCTTCTTAAATCTTCCAATACTTTACCTTCTCGCTCGCGTACATACTCGATAAATGCCAGTACCTCTCTCATCCGCTTGATAGGAGAGCGATACAGCGATGGCATGTGGGGATGATACCTAATGCGCCATGCCTCGTCGATGAGCGGGTGCCAGCGTGCAGGAAGACGATCTCGCCAGCGTTTGAGAGCCAGAGGTTTCGCGCAAATTTCACTATCTTCAAGCGTCGTCAGAACGCGGCAGAGCATCGGGACCACCTCCCAGACCCATCCATCGAGTAGGAAGAGGTAGGAATGTTTGGCCTTGTCCACCAAATAGATATCGAGGTAGTAACACATTCCCTTCAACACTTCCTTCCATATCACCTCAAGCGGCAAGGCAGAGCGTTCTGGACCGAAAAGGCGAATGCTTTTATACTTGATTATCCACCATGTCAAAGCATGGAGGTCATAGTATCCGGCAGAATGGAACTCTCCTTTCCTACCGCAGTAGGGATACGGCGCAATTTCGGTGTCGATCTTTCCGATATCGTGTAGAGGAATATACAAAATCTCCAGGCGTTTGCCAAGGGGATACGCCCGGGTTAGCTGCTTATGAATGTGTTTTAATTGCGCAAGTTTATGCCCTGTCCACTCCCCCTGTGTAAGGGCTACAATATCGATGTCGCTTTTCTGTTCTTCAAAGGCACCGAGAGCGATGGAGCCGAAGATGTAGATACCGTAGAAATGAGAGCACAATGGTTCAAGGGCGTGGAGATAGGCATCAATGAGTGGTTGAATGGATGTGGGCAAGCGCGCTTGTTTACTCTTTGGTTTGCCGCAACGAGAACAGAATCGCCCTCCCGGACGATCATCCACGTACCCACACGTGCACAGCAATACCTGAGTCTTTTCCAGGTCATCACTATAGTCCAGTTCGCTCGAAACTCGGGTTCGCCCTATCAACTTTATGAGAGGATCTAATCCTATTTGCAGGATCGCACCCCCGAGACTGATGCCCATTAATATTCCGATTATTGTCGTAGGTGACCAGCTTCCAGCATATAAGAGTGCGCCCGCTACAATGGCATCAACGGCAAAACTTAGGGCAAGGGCGAGTATCCACTCTACCACCAGCTCCTCGAGACGCAAGAAACGCACCAGTGCCATACCCGGACAGACAAAGAGAAACCATAATATTATGAATGGGCGCACTGCTGTATCCGTGATCACAAAGGCTACAAGGCCAGCAGCAACGGTGGAGAGAATGATGATTGCCGGCCACAACCACAGCAATCGCTTCACAATATACTCCTTGCTATATTATCGATTTAAGGTGCATATTCCAATATTTGTGCATCGGGATTACTATACATCAGTATAAACTTCCTGGATCTCAGTAAGGCATTCTCTAACCGATCGAGTGCCCCAGGCGGCAGTCCTGAAGATAATTCCGCCGCCGCTTTTTGACTGCGTGTGATAATCAGATATGCGTCAGAATGCTTTTGGCCTTGTATAAACTGGACTATGGCGTTAACGTTCTGGGCTGTAATAGCGTTAGCAGAAATATCAGCTAATGATACGTAGTTATATTTTTCCAAATCCTGAAACTGCATCGGATCATTATCCGGTACAGCCCCATTAACTGGTGACGAGACGTAAGGCCCCCTTTCGTAACCGAAGCAGGGGACGCGGATGTGCTGGACGCCCTGACGCGCGTGGGCGATGAGCAGTGGCGCCTAAGCGTGGGCGCCCTCGTCGTT